>CEOU01016769.1_pt1 | contig 19271 bp, 17 predicted proteins | sample 530731 | NCBI WGS metagenome assembly CEOU01 (sample SAMEA2620894, study PRJEB7988) | marine metagenome | isolation source: saline water (ENVO:00002010), including
AGCAACTGAAAGAGAGAACGCTAACGAATGGTATAGGACAACATTTTACTCAAGACTTAACCAAGCAGACATTGGAGTAAGAATTATAATTATGCAGCGAGTACATGAAGATGATTTAAGTGGATTCTTGCTTGATAGGGAAACAAGAACTAAATATAAACACATTTGCATACCAGCAACAAATGAAGATGGAAATATCAAACCAAAATCATTAGTTCAATTTTATAACAAAGAAAGTGGACTGTTTTGGCCAGATAGATTTAGTAAAGAAGTTTTAAATGATTATAAAAGTGCTTTAGGTAGTTATGGATATGCTGGACAACTACAACAAACGCCAACACCCCTAGATAGTGGTATGATACGCAAAGATTGGTTTAAAATAGATAGATATAGAATAGAAGAGGCAACAGTTAACTTTGTTATTGACCCTGCATATACTGCAAATCAAAAAAATGACCCCTCAGCACTACTAGCATATACCTATAAAAACAATAAATGGCAGATAATAGATTGTGTAAATGTGCATAAAGAGTTTCCAGAACTGGTAAAGTTTATACCACAATGGGTAAAAAAGAATGGTTATACACCAAAAAGCAGAATATATGTAGAGCCAAAAGCATCAGGAAAGTCTATAGTTCAAACCTTAATTAGAGAAACTGGGCTTAATGTTAAAGAAGATAAGCCGCCAACTAAAGATAAAGTAGCAAGAGTAAGTGATATTAGTGCGTCTTTAGAGAGTGGCAGGGTAAGTTTGTTAAATGGCGACTGGAATAGAGAGTTTTTAGACCAACTAACTAAATTTCCAGCAGCAAAGCATGATGATATGGTAGATTGCTTAGTTATGGCAGTAAATAAGGAAATTTGGAGTGGAAATGGCAAGATAGTGTACTTTAGTTAATTTTTTTTGCAGTTTGTTTAAAAATTGTGAAATTATTTCCTAATATACCTACTATTTTTGCATAGTTTTGAGTAACAGCGAAAAAATTGTAATAAAATTATGAAAATTAAAGAAGTTGCATATTTAAACGACAAACACAAGAAAATAATTGAAAAATTAACTAGAGATGTTAAAAAATACGTTTATTTTGCTACAGATGACTTTGATGCAGAAAAATATAAAGACTTTATAGAAATATTAGATTCTGTCTTTGTATATTCTAATAATTTTCATGATATTACATATAGAGTAGATAAAGAGAATGGTGTTATGGCAGAATTTTTGTTTATAATACCAAATACACTGTTTTATACTGCTATTGGCTTTTTGATTGCACTAAGGAATGAAAAAAACGAACACACCATTTACAAATATTTACAAAAAATAAGTGGTTGTTGTGAAAACGCTACAAGCGAACTAACAGATGTTCTTATTGATGAAAAGGAAAAAAGAAATATAAAAAAAACAATTTTACAAAACACGCTATAAAAAAAACTTAAAAATGATACAAATTAAAATTCAAGACAAAAAATATGATATACCAACAGAGTGGAAAGATATTACACTTGATTATTGGTGTGGTTTATATGAAGTAATAAATAAATACAATAAAAAAGACGAAGAAGGTAATGTTATAGAAGACCAACACACTGAAGTTGAGTTATTGAAAATGAATAGAGATATTTTTATGTATTTAACTGGAATGAATCAAAACCAAATGAAAATGCTTGAAGTAGAAAGTGTAAATAATGCTGTAAATACTTTTAGTTCTACATTAGAAAAGTATGAGCCAAAAGGTATTGAAAGTTTTGAGTTTGATGGTAAATTCTATATGTTTCCAAAAGAATTTTTAAAAAGAAGCACCTTTGGAGACTATATAGAGTCAACACATTTAGATAGCACAATAAAAAACATGAAACATGGAAGGTTTGATGTATTGCCAGAGCAAATGGCTATACTTTGTAGAGAGGCTGGAGAAGAGTATGATGATGATGCTATACCAGAAAAAACTGAAAGGTTTAAAAAATTGAAAATGGACATAGTTTGGGAGTTCAGTTTTTTTTTGACTATGCAAAGCGTCAAATTAGCAAAGACTTTCCAAACGTATTTAGCGAAAGAAGGGGAGGTGGAGGAAAAAACAGAGTCTCTACAGTTGGACTCTACAACAAATTTATAAAACCATATGGATGGCTAAATAGTTTATATATGGTTGCAGAAAAAGGAATATTTAAAATGGATGGTGAAAATAATATAGAAAGTGTTAAAAAAACTGATTTATATAAGGTTTTAACTTATTTGAGTTGGAATAGTGCTAAAAACGACTATGAGGTTGCTGTTCAAGAAAAAATACATAATAAAAATAACATAACATTGTAAAAATGGCAATAACAAGATTAACAGATATAATAACAGTATTTGACAGTAAATGGACTTATGGTGATGTTAAGTTTGGATATGAGCCAGACGTAAATCAAGACCACGACACTAAATATCCATTAATGCTAGTTGAACCACCAATATCAACAATACCTGAAATAAATAATGGTAGAGAAGAATATGCGTTTGAATTAAATTTTTACAATTTATATTCACAAGCAGCACAATCAGCAGTAACACTACAAAAAAGATGGGATAACTTACAAGACTTGGCTTATGAATGGCTAGATATGGTTTTAAAAAATTATCAAGATACTTCTGTAGAGGTTTATCTAAATGATGAAAGCATAGAAATAGAAAGAGTAAAAGATGTTGCTAATGATAGATTAGTCCAAATAAAAATTACCTTTACAATGAGTGGCTTTAGCAAATGCTTTAGACCAGTATCTAATTATCCATCAGACTTTGCAAATCTTGCTGTTTGGCTAAAAGCAGATAGTGGCGGAACTTTTCCTGTTGGTATTAAATCAAAAATGAGTGCATGGGCTGACCAGTCTGGTAATGGTAATAATGTAGCACAAAGCACTGAAGCAAACAAACCTGAATGGGTTGGCTATGATGGTATAAACGACAAAGCGTATATAAACTTTAATGGAACTACAGACTTTTTTACTTCTAGTGGCAATTCTCCTATAACGGCAGATTTTACAATTTTCATAGTAAGTCAAGTCAAAACAAATGACAGCGTAATTTTTGAGTATGAAAAAAGTGGTGGTATAGTTCAGGCAGGTAGAATAGCGGTAGCACCAGCAGCAGGAGTGCAAAAAGTTTCAATAACAGATGGTACAAATTCTCTTGTAGTATCATCTACCTCTGAAACAGTAATAAACGCACCAAATATAACAACTGTAAGAAAAGAAAGTAAAACAGCAACACTACAATATGATGATGCTTCTGCTTCTACTACAGGTTCAAGTACAAATGCTTCTTTTGATGCGACAAGAACTTTTAACCATGCAGAGTTTGTGATTGGTAAAAAAAGCACAAACTTTATGAGTGGAATATACAGTGAATTAATAATATATAATAGGGCTTTGTCTAACGCAGAAATATCAGATATAAAGAATTATTTAAACACAAAATACAAAATATATTAAACTATGGCTAATAAAATAAATGGAACTTGTACTTGGGGTATTATGCCTTTAACTTGGTCTGGAACTGGGTGGGGTTCAAATACATATAATGCTTTTCCAAGCAAACACACAAACTATCTTAAAAGTACAAATGAACCTTTAAGATTCCAAATACAGTGGTTTAATGGTGCTATGGATGAAGGAACAGAGCCTTCTGCTGCTAATTCAACTACAAGTGGAGGTGATACTTTTGGAGATGTAGTAAATGTTATATTTGAAGTTAGTGTTACTACAGACCCTATAAGTGCAGGAGGTGCAACTCTTACAAAAATTGCATCTGTAAAAAAATCAAGAGACATAACAAATAGAAGGTATAATGATGATGCGACTCCACAAGGACATAGATTTACTATAGATATTTCTTCTATACTGTCAGACCAATTATCTTATAGTTTATGTCCAATAAATAAAGGAACTTGGGAGAGTAGAAGATGGGGAGGTATGAATGGGGGTCTAGTAAATCAAGATAATGTTTTAAGTGGTACAGCCTCTGTTGGCCATCCTATTAGTGATTTTAATGTTAGTAAAAATGGAACTTTTTTAAATGTCAGGGTAGATGCTAGTTTTGAGATTATAGATGGTGATGGAAACTTGCAATTAGCCGTTGACAATATTCAAAAATCATCAACAATGACTGTAATAAATTCTGTAAATCAATTTGATTTAGATAAGTCTTATTATGGTTCTTCTTTTGAGGATTCATATTATGCTATAGATACCACACGATTAGGTGGTCTATCACAAAACGATTTTTTAACTAAATGTCCAAACTTTACTTTAGACTTGACAACAAGACCAGAAATAATGCCAAGCGTAAGAACAACAGATGAGGCTCTTTTTGTTCAATGGTTTACAAGGAGGTCTGTTGAAACAAATCTAAATTCAAGTGGTACTGGCTCTCCTCACAATGATTGTGCTGGTTATGCAATAAGAGTAGATACTTTTGATTATACTAATACCACAAACACACCAACAGACACTTTTTACTTGATAGATTGCAATAGTCTTGCCGATATAGATACAAGTGGCTACACAGATAGTAGTGGTAATAATGTATCTACTATTTTAGCAGAATGGCAACAGGGTATGTTTATTCAAAACATATCTCCATCTTTCATTAACAATACTGCTTCTTTAAAATCTGAAATAACCAGTCGTTCTGGTTCTTTTCCATATTGGAACTCTTACACTGGAGATAAAATAACTAATAATACAAACTACTATTGTGTAAGTTTTATAAAACAAGCGGCTTCACCAGTAGCAAACAGTAATGGAGGTAGAAATTTAAGTGTGGTAACAAGAAGAAGGTGGTTTAAGATAGATAGACAATCAGAAAAGTTTGCTTTTGAGTTTGTTCGTTTTCATTGGCTAAACTGTAAAGGTGGTATAGACAGTTATACAGCAAGAAGAAATGTTGTTGAAGGCGTTAGTATAAGTAGAGATATTATAGAAAGAAAAACTTCTGATAAAACTTGGATTCAAAACAGGGAAAGTGCTGGTGGTGCTTCATTGAATAGCAGTTTTATTTCTGATACAATGAGGGGTGGTAATATTTATAAAGGAGGTAGAGAGGTTAAAAGCATAACTGCAGATAAGACTAATAGTGTTTATACAGAGCCTTTAAATAAGCCAGAAGCAAAATGGTTGCAAGAAATGTTACTATCTCCAAATGTGTGGGTAGAAATGGAGACAGGTGCGTCTAAGTTTAACAATAACCTAAACAATTATCTTAGACCATCAACAAAAGAATATATTCCTGTTTTAATCACAAACAGTGAAGCCGACACAGTAAATGAAGAGCAAGGGTTAGTAACTTTTAATATTGAATATACTTTAGCACACAAAGTAAACACTCAAAGAAATTAATATATGTCTGTAAGAATAGAACTATTAGAATATAAATACGATAAGGCTAATGATATAGATTGGTCAAATGACGCAAATAGTTTAATTAATTGGACTACAAATACTGGTGTTTCTTTAACAAATAGTTCTGCTACTACTTCTGTAAAGATTAGTTCTAATGCAAGTTCAGTAACTGGAGGTATTCATATTGGTGCATATAACAGTATAGTTCTTAATAATAATAATGATTATAAATTAACTTACAATGTTGTTGCTTATAATAATAACGGACAAACTGCTAGTAAAATATTTATAAGAGGAGATTCAAGTGCTGGTGGTGACCCTAGTTATTATCCTACTGGAATAAATGATGTTACTTCTACAGGCTATCAGCAATTTACATTTACAATAGATACAAGTCTAAACAATGGTAGTAATGCTTTTAGATTTTTCGTTCAGTTAACAGGTGGTAATGTATCAGATAAGCACGTTAGATTAAACAATGTTACTTTATTTAACCAAACTATTGATACTGGTGTAAACTGGTTTGAAAGCGTGGTTGGTGAGTTAGACATAACAGATAGTAAAAACTTTCCATTAGCATTAAACTTTCAAATATCAGATATAAAAGACTTAACATCAACCACTGGTGATTTTAGTAAAACCTTTAAAGTTCCTGCAACAAAAAATAATAATAATATTTTCAAACATTTATATATCGCTAATATAAATTCTGATACCTTAACTGGAGGTATTGGTACAGACGTAACAGAAAGATTAAAATGTAGAATAATTATTAATGGTTTAAGCACTTTAAATGGTATTCTTAAGGTTACTGGAGTTGGAGGATATGGCGATAATCCTGCCTATTATAATTGCATATTTTTAGGTAGTAATATAGGATGGGCAGATGAATTAGATAATGTTTATATGAGTGATATAGATTGGGGTAGAGCAGGTCAGGGTCTTCTTTATAATTATAATAGTGTTACTACTTCATGGAATCAAGAAGATTCAGATAATATGGCTGATGGTACATCTAATAGTGGACTGATAGTTTATCCGCTTATATCATATGGAGAATATAATGAAGGTGGAGAAGAAAATACAGTTCAACTTCTTAAAACAAAATATGAATATGATGGTTTTAATGCTCAACAAGTGGGTTATCAAGGTATGTATAATCATAACGCTTTATATGGTAATCCAAACCCACAACCAGATTGGAGACCAGCAATATGGGTTAAAAAAACTTTAGAAACAATATTTGCTTCTATAGGATATTCTATAGATTCAGAATTTGTAAAAAGTTCAATTTTTAGACACTTAGTTTGGACTCTTCCAAATTTTAAATGTTATAATATAGATGAAAAATATGCTGATTTTTCTATAGAAGCAGACTGGAGTAGTTCAGTAAATTTAAGCACCTCTACAACATCTGTTGATTATGCTAATCCTTATCCAAACCCACATAATTATCAGTATGCTGGTTTTGGTGTTCAGTTAGGAACTTTAAATACAGCGTTTTCTTATAGTGCTATTACGCAAGACACAAACATAACATATACAGACGCTGCTTCTTCAACATGGACTGGTTTTAGTGATTATGCAGATAGTGTTTATCCAGGAAAAAACGCAACAACTTTAGCAACAGGAGGAGGTTCGTATTTTGAAATAGACGAGTATGGTTACTATCAAATAGAGTTATCTGATTGCAGTGTGCATTTTAACAATTTACTAATGGATGGTTCACAAATGGGGCCGTTGAATGTGATGGATGTAAGGTATCCTGAATTTATGTTTACTAAAATACAATACAGGGTGCAAAGACAATCTCCTGGACAAACAAGTTGGGATAGTATAGCAACTATGACTGAAGACGACCCGCATTTTAATATTCCAGGCCAATATGGAGAAACTGCTGCTACGTTTGTAGGTGTATATAGTCTTAGTACAGTCTCATCATACAATCCTTGGCCTTCTTTGGATGGAGATGCTTCTGGAGGTGGTAATACCATTGACGTTAATGATGATATAAGTTTTACTAAGTGGTTAAACAAAGGAGATAAAATAAGAATATTACTCCAAATAAAGGGAAGACCTGCGACGGGTTCAGGAACTACATATCCACAAGCGTTTTATGGAACTTTTACTTATGAAGCAAGACCAATTATAGGTAAATTTAGTATTAAACTAGACCCAAGTGTTGTTGAGTGGGGACAAACTTATGATTTAAAAAATGTTATAGACCCAGAACAAAAAGTTGTTGATTTTATAAAAGGAATTAGCCATGCTTTTAATTTAAAAGTAACAACAGATGAACTAACAAAAAAAGTAACATTAGAGCCTTTTGAGGACTTTTATAAGCCTTTTAATGAGGCAATAGATTTTACATACAAGGCGGATATGTCTAAATTGACAGAAGATAATTGGTTAAAAAGTGATTTAAAAAGAGATATAATTTTTAAATACAAAAGTGATAATAAAGATAAGAAGGTAGAGGATAGGGGTGATAGGTATTTTGAAGGTGTTAAAGATGAATATCCATACCAAGAAAATTTATCTAACAATTTTGAAAGAGGAGAAACTGTTTTTGAAAATCCTTTTTTTGCTGGTACTTACAACGCTAAAGACCAACAAATAAGAGATGGTATAACCTCTTATACTAATAATGCACCAACTGCTTGTTTATGGGAAGACGACCCATCTTCTTATTCTCAAGATAGGCCAGATAAGGGGTACGATTTTTTGCCAAGACTTCTATATTGGAAAAGGTATGATAGTGTTACGAAAATACTACAGTTAAAAAACCAAAAAGTAGGATTTGCACAATGTTGGGAAAATGAAATAAATATTTTAATTCCTGGTGTTGGTATTCAACCTACAACATCAAACTTTACAGAGTTAAATGTTTTTCCTCATGCAGTTTCTTACAATGTAGATAAAACCTCATATCCTGTTTTAACCTATGGTAATATTAACATAAGAAAATTTGGAGATACAACAGGTAATTATGACGACCCTGTTATTGGAAAGGGATTATATGAAACTTATTACAAACAAATGTTTGAAATGTTAAAGTCTAGGCCAAGAGTTAGAACTGTATATATTGATTTAGATGTTACAGATATACTAAACTTAGATTTTAGAAAATTAATTTATCTAAATGGGGTTTATTACAGGCTAAACAAAATTATAGATTATCAGCCAAACAAAAACACGTCAACTAAAGTAGAACTTATAGAATGGTTACAACTAGGTACTTTTGCTGCAACATCACCTGCTCTTGATGATGCTACTATAGGAACTGGAGGTAGTAATGGTACAAGCATACCAGACATAGGAACTAATAATAGTAAATTATAACATGAGTAAAAAAACAAGATTAATATCAAATAGAGGTATAGAAAAGCAAAGTGGTTTAGATGTTTTTTCTTCTGTAACTGTTTATAGTGGAGAGTATGTAAACTTTGGTAATGCTTTTGCATATGGTGCGCAACTAGGTTCTCAAGGAGCGCACTCTACAACAGAAACAAACTTTGTTGCTGATTCTTTAGCAGACCAACCGCCATCTATTGTTGGTGCTTGGTATAGATTTAAAACCTCAGGCTCTCCATTTACAGCAACAACTGCACCTGCTAGTGCTAGTGGTTATTTCATTTTTTATGGTCAAAAATCTGGAGGTAATAATAGTTATAGTGGTATTTATCAAAAATTATCTGGATTGAACATTGGATATGAATATAAAATAAGTATTCAAAGTGCTATAAGTTCAAGTGCTGGAACAATGTCTGTTGAAACATATTATGATGATACTTTTAAACAATCAAGTTATTCAGGAACACTTGTTCCTAGTTATAGGAGAACCTCATCTTCTACTATAACATTTCCAGTAAGTGGTACAAGTACAGGTATTTCAGAATCTACTTTTACAGCAACAACAAATAACGACATTTTAGTTATTTACTTTACAACAGAAGATACAAGTGCAATTACTGTTGCTATAACATCTGTATCAATACAAGAAAGACAAGATTATTTAGTACCTTCTTATGGTACTGATAAATTTAATGTTGCTCATAAATTATTAAGAAGACCAGAAGGCATAATAACAGATGATTAAACTAACACACACAAATAGAACTCTTGCTGAGGTAGGTGTAATGCTGAGAAAAGGATTGCAAGATGAACTTATTGAACAAAAGCATAACGCAACTCATAAATTAAGTAGAGGTTTGAAGTATCATATAAAGGGTAGTATATTAAACATCATTTCATCTGTTGCTTATTGGAGAGCAGTTAACAATCCTAAGTTTGCAAAACCGCCTAGCCTACTTGCAATTAGGTCTTGGGCAAAAACAAAAGGATTACCAGCCAACGCTGTTGTTCCTATATGGAGAAAATTAAATGGAAATCCAAAAAGTAAAGACCCAGAAAGAAAAAAACCTCGTTATGGACAGCCTTATGTGGTTTGGGCAGGGGGTAACAGTCCATTAAGAAGAACAAATTTTGCAGGTTATACTGCAAATAAATTTAGTAAACAAGTAGCAGACAAATTAGCACCATCTGTAGGTGTAGATGTGGCTAATATGATAGCAGATAAAATTAGAAGAAATACAAAAGCAAACGTAACAAAAGCGTTTTAATATATATAAGACATGGCAAATACAGAAAGAATAGTAGTTCAGGTAGTCGTACAAGGACAAAAAGATTTAGCAAACTTAGAAAAAAGGTCAGGTTCTACAACTAAAAGTTTTGGTAGAATGGCTGGTCAAATTGCTGCTGCTGCTGCAGCATTTAGTGCAATTAATGCGGCAGTAGGTAGGTCTATAAAATCTTTTAGAGACTTTGAGTTCCAAATGGCAAAAGTAAAGGCGGTAACTGGTGCTTCTGAAAAAGACTTTGCAATGCTAAATAAAACAGCAAAAGAATTAGGTCGTTCTACATTCTTTACCGCACAACAAGTTGCAGAACTACAAACTAACTTTGGTAAATTAGGTTTTTCAACTCAAGAAATTTTAGATGCTCAAGAGGCAACGCTTTTACTAGCAACAGCAACAGATACAGACTTAGGTAGAGCAGCAGTAGTAGCAGGGGCAAGTATTAGAGGTTTTGCTTTAGATGCTTCTGAAGCAGGTAGAGTGGTAGATGTTATGGCGAAAGCATTTACAAGTTCTGCATTAGATATTGAAAAGTTTCAAACTTCTATGACTAAAGTTGCACCTATTGCAGCAGGTGCTAACATATCATTAGAAGCAACTACAGCAGTTATGGGTACACTTACAGATGCTGGTATTGAGGCTTCTATTGCAGGTACATCTTTGAGAAATATTTTCTTAAAAATGCAAGACCCTACATCTGACTTGTCAAGACACTTAGGATTTACTGTAAACAGTTCTGAAGATTTACAAAAAGCATTAACACTGTTAAATGAACAAGGTTTAGACAATGCAGAGATAATGAGTCTTGTTGATTTAAGACAAGTTGCAGCATTTCAAACAATGATAGATGGTGCAGGTAGAATTAGTGATTTAACTATAGAACTTGATAATGCAACTGGTGCTAGTGCAGACATGGCTGCTACTGTAGGAGACACACTTGAGGGTTCGTTTAAAAGGTTGACATCCGCTTCTGAGGGTCTGTCTATTGAAATAATGGAAAAACTAGGGCCTGGATTAAAAGACCTTATTGATAGATTTGCTGAGTTTTTAAATAGACTAACAGAAAATTCTAGTGGTATAATAAAACTTGTAAAGGCTTTAAAAAATGCTGCAAAAGCATTAGGGTTATATGCAGTAGGGATGACTGCTGTAAAGGTTGCTACTTTTGCCGCTACAGTTTCATTAAAAGCGTTCACTGTTGCGTTAGCACGAACTGGTTTAGGTGCTGCTGTAGTGCTTTTAGGTTCTTTGGCTGCTAAATGGTTACTTTTAAAAGACAATGCAGGAGGTGCTGCAGATGAGACTGAAAGATATGCTGATGCACAAGAAAGGTTAAAAGACAGAACAGAAAAATTTAATGACTTAATAAGTCAACGATTAGGCACAACTTTAAAACAGTCACAAAAGAATGTGAATCTATTAAATGATGAAATAAGAATTAGACAAACTATATTAGACCAAGAAGAAAAAAGAAGAAATCAGGTTGTAAAGTTGAATTTTATGACCGACGAAAATATAAAATTAACAAAAAAAGAAATAGAAAGATTAAAGGAAAAAATAGAACTAGAAAAAACAAATCAGAGGGTTATAAAACAAGGAATACAAGATAAAACAATAGCACAAAATTCTTTAATAGTAGCACAAGAAAAAGAGTTAGCCATAGCACAAAAATTACCAGAAACAACTGAAGCACAACTTGCTGCAAAAAACAAGCAAATAGAAAGTATAGAGTTAGAAATAAAAAGACTAAAAGAGTTAGGGTTAACAAGAGATAAGGATGGTAATAATGTACAAGCATCTATAGAAAGAAATATAGCACTTGCTGATGCACAACAAAAATATATGCAAGGTATAAGAGATAATGACTTTGAAACTGCTGACTTTGCAAAACATAAAATGTTGCTTTTAGAAGAAGAGTTTAATCAAGAAGCACGAAGAATACAAAGAGAGTTTTTAGAGGCTAAGGCAAATGACGAATCTTTAAAAGAAAATGAAAGAGTGGCTGCAAAACAAGCATTAATGCAGTTTGAATTAGACGAAGAAACAAGATTAATGGACAACAGAATAGCCCAAATGGAAAGAGAAAAAGAGGCTGAGTTTGCCTTACAAGATGCTAAAGCAGATGCTTTAAAGGGTTATTTAAACATTGCAGCAGGTTTTGCAGAAGAAGGAAGTGCTTTAGCAAAAGCAATATTCTTATTACAGCAAGGAATTGCCGTAAAAGATGTTATTGTTGATAATATGCGAACTAATGCACAAATATTAATGGAGGGTGCTGCACTTGCTATACCTTCATTAGGTGCTTCTATAGCAACTGCAAAAGCGTTAGTAACTGCAAATAATATTACAGCAGGAGTTTCTATAGCGGCTATACTTGCACAAACATTACAAGGTCTTGGTGCTGGTAAAAAAGCAAGAGGAGGAATGATAGAAGAATACGCAAATGGTGGTATGGTTCATGGTCGTTCACACGCACAAGGTGGAGAGAAGTTTGCGGCAGGAGGTAGAGTTGTAGAGTTAGAGGGAGGAGAGGCTGTAATAAATAAAAGAAGCACAGCAATGTTTAGAAATCAATTATCTGCAATGAATGTAGCAGGAGGTGGTGTTAAGTTTGCAGATGGAGGATTACTTAATCAACCTGCATTTTCACAACAACAATTTAATGCTATAAATCAAAGTCAAATGATGGGTGCAATGAGTGCTGGTGGAGGAGTAGTAGTTGTAGAGGCGGATATTACTGATAGTCAAAACACTGTAAACGTAATTGAAGCACAAGCAACAGTATAATAATTAAAAATATAAACAAATGTTTGTTGATAAAAAAACCAAGTTAGAAAGATTAGATATATGTAAAAATTGTAGTTTTTACCGAAACTTTTTGTTATTGAAAAGACCTAAATTTACTTATGGTGCAAGATGTGCTAAATGTAAGTGTTTCTTAGATGCAAAAACATCATTAACAAAAGAGTTCTTTGGCAAGTGTCCAGAAAACAAATGGTAAAACTTTACATATGAATTTAAAAGAAATCGCACAAAATTTTAACAAAGAAAAAAGAAAGTTTATGACTGAAGCAGTCATAAAACAATCTAACCATGCTCGTAACTTCTCAACTTATCACGCTGAATCATTAGATATTATGTTTGCAGAGTGGCATCTATTATTTCCAACCAACAAACAAGACATGAATTGCAACTCTTGTAGAAAAGCAGTTGTGAAGTTTTGGGAAACAATGGTAGATGAGTGGATAGAACTAGAAAGAAAACCTAAAAAAACTAATGCGTCAAAAAAAGCAAAGGCAAAATAAAGTTGAGATAGTTAAAGACTTTATTGATGTAGCAGGTGTAAGTTTAGAAAAAAGATTTGGTTTACATCCAACCTGTAAAGATATTGTCAGGCACTTTGTAGAGAGAGGCATAATAGAACCTAAAAGACTTAGAAACTATATGATTATAGTTGACTTTGATAGAATGTTGTCAACTAATAATGGTAGCAGAACTAATACATGGATGGATTTATCTATAAAATATAATATTAGCGAAAGTCAAGCACAAAATATAGTTTATAAAGAAAGAAAAAAAGAAAAACCTTCTAATAATATAAGAGATTAAAGTTTTGTAGAAAAATTGGGTAAAAAACTTTTTTATAAATTCTAATTTTGCCGTTATGAAAGAAAAATGGTATAACATACAAAACAAGAAGGGTGAAACTGCTGACATTTATATCTTTGATGAAATAGGAAGATATGGTGTTTCCGCACAAGAATTTATTTCAGATATAAAAAACCTGAAGAATACCCCAATCAATTTAAGAATTAATAGTTTAGGTGGTGATGTTTTTGATGGCATGGCTATGTATAACGTAATTAAAAGGAGAGAGGCTAAAACCACTGTATATATAGAAGGTATAGCAGCAAGTATTGCTACTATAATTGCTTTAGGTGCAGATGAGGTTGTAATGGCAGAAAATTCTTTATTTATGATACATAATGCGTGGGGCGGTACTACTGGAGAAGCAAAAGATATGAGAAAGACTGCAGAAACTCTTGAGAAAATATCTAGTGAGTTAAAAGATATTTACACTAAAAAGACAGGTTTATCAACAGAGGCTGTAAGTGAAATGATGGATGAAGAAACTTGGTTAAATGCTGAAGAAGCATATGAACTAGGTTTTGTTGATTTAATTTCAGACTCAATAAAAGTTGCTGCAAAGTATGATATTTCTAAATTTAAAAACATAACACACGAAAAAATTAAGAATCAATTAAGTATTAACATAAATAATAAAAAAATGACTAACGAGTTAAAAGAATGGTTCAACAACAAAGTTGAAGAAATCGTTGCTGCTGTAAAAAGTGATGTAAAGGTTTCTGAAGATGTTGCTGAAGATACAGCGATAACTGTTAATCTAGGAGACAATGAAGAAATAATGAATAAAATTTCTGACTTTGAAACTAAAAACGTAGAGTTATCTAACAAAATTTCTTTATTAGAAGAGGAATTAGCAACTTCTAAAGGTGCTAACGAAACTTTAACAGAAGAGGTTGAAGCGTTAAACGCAAAAATCAACAAAGCAGATGCTAAAGGTACTGAAATAAAAACTGAAAGCGACCCTGCAGTAGTTGAAAACAAAAAAGAAGATGCTAACGCAGGTTTTTACAATGCAATGGCTGAAAAAATGAGAAATAAATTTAATAACTAAAAAATAAAAACAAATGGCAAACGTAGCAAATAAAGGAACATTCGCAACTTACTCAGGTGCGAACCTTAATGAAATTTTTTATGAGCCAGTATTTAGAAGTGATGATATTATGCGTAACTATAGGGTTTTACCTAATGTAAAGCATAAAATGAATGTATTTACTTCTGCTGCTCTAACAAAAATTGTACAAAAATACACTGGTTGTTCAGCAACAAGTGGTTCTACTCAATTTAACATTGATGAGAAAACAATAACAGCAGGTAGAATGAGAGTTGCTCTTGAGCAATGTACTGATGAGTTCTTTGGAACTTACATTGAAGAAATGTACAAAAATGGTGCAGATGTAATGAATATTGAGGGAACTCAATTATCAGATGCGATTGTAAATCGTGCTGTTAAGGGTATTGCACAAGACGTAGTAAGATTAGCATGGGGTGGAGATGACTCTACTGCAAACTATCAAGGTGTAACTGGTTGGATGAAGTTAATGGGAGATGATGCAACTGTATTAGCAGCAAGAACAGAATACAGTGCAGTAGCACCTACAGCACCAACTGCAGCAGAAGCACTTGGTATATTAAGAAATATGTATGATAATGCACCAGCAGCATTACAACAAGTACCTGCTTCAGATAAGAAAATTTTTGTAACTCCTAAGACTTACAACGCTTACTTATCTAACTTAGAAGGTACTTCTGCTGATTTAGCAATTACTAACCAGCAAGATGGTGTATTAGTTGTTAAGTTTAGAGGTGTTGAATTAGTTCCTGTTTATGAGTGGGATACTATTTTAGCAGACCTTGACCCAGCAATGTTCTTAAGAGGTGGTGTAAATGGAACGGAAGGTGCTTGTTACTGTGCGGTTGAGAACTTAATTATAGGTTCTGATGTAACTGACCCAGAAGGTTCTTTCAAGGTGTTTTATGATGACTTAGAAGAAAAAATGTTCTTCAGAGGTTACTTCAAGTTAGGTGTACAATTCTTGTACCCTTCACTTGTACAATGGGGAATTTTCTACTAATAGTAATGTAATGATAGAGGGGAGGCTAGTCCTCCTCTCTTAATTACCTTTAAATAACTAATAAAACAATAATAAAATGGCAATAGATAAAGGTATAGCAATTCTATCTACAGACTTACAGCAAATTGGTGGTATAAAACATATATTATTAAGAAACTGGAAAACTGGAGATATTATTACTTATGACAATGCAGATGACCATGCTATAAGTAGTATTAAAAAGTCAGGCCCTGCTAATGCAGATGATTGGTTTTTATATGAATTTAAAAGTCAAGAGGCAAATATGACTGTTAATGCAACTAAAGAAAATGGTTCTACTGCGTTTGAATGTAGTTTATCTTTTATGATTCCAAAAATGGGAACAAAAAAGTTTGCAGAACTTCAAAATATGTTAAATGATTGTATTATGGCTATAGCAGTTGATAATAACGATACTGCTTTAGTGCTTGGTGTTTCTGAGAAATATAACAATTCATCTGTAGCAGAGAGAAGTCAGACGTTCTTAAATGTATCTTCTATAGAAGGAGGAACAGGGAGTGCTTTTGATGATACTAATGGTGTAACTTTAAATCTTATGTGTAAGCAGTTTGAATTACCAAGAGAATATACAGGAACTATAACGTATTATACTGATGCTACTCCATCAAGTACATATGAGGCAACTACAACATAATAATTTAAAAACAATAAAAATATGGCAATAGCAGACGGATTAACAACAACTTGCAGTAATTTACAATCTACTGGAGGAATCCAAACAGTATTTATAAGAGAATGGAACTCAACAGGTAGTCCAGACCAAATAGCAACATTAGGAACAGGAACTATTACATCAATAGCAGATAGTGGAGGTTCTACCTCTACTTGGGGTGTATATGAAACAAAATTAGAAACTCCAGTTTTAGCGATTAGTGGTAGTTCTGTTGGAAATGCAAACACATATGAGTGTACTTTAACTTTTAATCTTCCACAAGCAGATTTAGCGAGAAGAAATAGTTTAACTGATTTACAAGGTAAATGTTTACAGGTAATGATGTTAGATACTAATGGTACTTACTTTGTAATGGGAATAAGTGGAACTTTAACTGGTGGTGATGGCGGTTTAGATTTAGCAGCAGCATCTCACATAGGAACAAGACCACAAACTTTCGCAAGACTAAGTGCTATTGAGGGGGGTACTGGTGCAGCATTTTCTGATGAATCAGTTCTTACTGTTACTTTAACTTGTGTTCAATATGAACTACCAAGAACTTATGTAGCAGCAGGTGCAGCAGTTTCAATAAATGCGGCAGGTTTGGTAGCAACTGTATCATAAATAATTAAAGATATAAAAGTAGGTTGACTTAGTTCGTAAAAAAGTTTACCAACATTTTCCTATTAATATCTTTTAGTAAATTATGTGCGGTTGTTCAGAAAAAGAAATAAATTTAAAAAGTATAAAAATATATACATTTATGGGAACTTACAAAGCAAAATTAAACTCAGGAGTATCAGTTAAAAATGGTTTTATAATTGAATGGGCTGCTGCTAGTCAAGAGGTTTTGGCACACGCTTATGAAGAATTAGGAATGACTGACGTTATAGAAAAATTATCAACTACAAAAACAAAAGATGAGCCAAAGAAAGCAACCAAAAAGAAAGAGTCAGGTAAAGAATCTTCAGACTCAAAAGAGTAATACTTTTGAATTTGGTGTTTTTAATTTAGCCATACCTGAACATATAGAAGAACCTCAAGACCTATCAAAAGTAAGAACTAAGTTTATTCCTTTTGGTACAAATAATTTATTTCCACAGTATTTAGCAGAACTTAAAAGAAAGTCATCTACACACAGAAGTGTACTTGCACAAAAAACTATTTTTACAAGTGGTGCAAAGTTTGTTACAAACAATGATGAAATAAAAGAATATATAAAAGATGTAAATGCTGATGGAGAGTCTTTAAGGCAAGTATTTAAAAAATTAGCAGATGATTACTATACTTTTGGAAATGCTTACTTAGAGGGTGTTTTATATGATGGCGGTTTAAATTTATATCATATAGATGCAACTACTGTTAGAATGTCTAAAGACAAAAAAGAGGTTTATATACACCCAGACTGGGCTAAGTATAATACTATGAAAGAGAAACTTACTATTTTACCTCTTTATCCAAAAATAAAAAGCAGTAGGTTTGTTTTACAATTTAAAGATTATGAGCCTACATTCCAATTTTACGGATTACCAGACTACACTGCAGCACTAGAACATATAGCAGTTGACTATGAGATTGGTAAATGGAATCATACAAAATTTAAAAATGGTTTCCAGCCTTCTGCAATCGTTGAGATAAGCGGAGATATGGGAGAAGAGGAGGCTAAAAAATTAGTTAGAGAGGCACAAAAGAAATTTGTTGGTGATGGTAATAATGGTAAAATTATGTTTATCGTTAAAAACGGAGATACTTCTCAGGCAAATGTACAAATAATAAAAGATGACCAAGAAGGTAGTTGGATAGATTTACAACGAATTACTGACCAAAATATTGTAACTGCACATAGATGGCAGCCATCATTAAGTGGTTTAGTAAGTTCTGGTAAAATGAACAATACTGGTAGCGAGATAAGAATTGCTTATGATTTAGCAATGACAACAGTAATTAAAGATACATCTGATTTACTTTTAACTGGACTAAAAAAGATATTATATAGAGAACTAGGGTTTTTACCAGAAGATTTAATAATACAATATGAGCCGCCAGTTAGTTTTGCTACTCAAATTGACCCTAAAGAAGTTCTTACAATAAACGAGCAAAGAAGAATGTTAGATGAAGATTTACCAATGCTAGAAGAGGGTAATATGTTTATTACAGATAGAGAGCAAATTATTGTAACTAGAGATGATGATGCAGATGGTGTTGGTGATGACGAAGCAGGAGACTTACAAGTAACGGAAATAGAAACACAAGAATAACTATGGCAAACGTAAATCAATACAATCCTTTAGTAACAGCAGCAGAAGTTATTAGCAATAGTTTTACCAATGCAAATACTGACCCTGCTTTAATATCTAATAATACTATTTTACTTTCAGAGTTGGCTCACATAAAACACGCTTTAGGTAAAAAGTTTTATGAAGAAATAAAAACTCAACATCATGCTGGTACTTTAACAACTGCAAACCAAACATTAATGGATGATTTTCTTACAAGAACTTTGTGTTGGTTTGTAAGATTTGAAGTAATAAATGAAGTTCAAAGCAACAGTAGCAGTATGGGTATAGTTCATAATGTAGATGAGTTTTCTACTATTATAGACCCTTCTGAGTTAAATGCTTACAAGCAAGACACTTATAGAAAGGCTGAGATTTATTTAAAAGATATGATAGATTATATGGAAGATGAAGACCAAAATGGTCTATATCCTACATATGAAAGTAATAGACCTTCTAATGCTTCTACTTATAAGAATCATGGAATAATAATGTACGACAGTATATATTCAAGACCAACAAGAAACTATGGTAGTTGGAAAGATTACTGTCCTTGTGATGACTGTTA
>CEOU01075288.1_pt1 | contig 19215 bp, 3 predicted proteins | sample 530731 | NCBI WGS metagenome assembly CEOU01 (sample SAMEA2620894, study PRJEB7988) | marine metagenome | isolation source: saline water (ENVO:00002010), including
TATCTACTCAGGAAACCGCGCTTATAGAAAACACAAAGGCTATTAAAGAGTTTACTGAGGCGATTAGAAAAGAGAGAGAAGCAGAAAGTCTTAAAGATACACAATTAAGGATGGAAAAAGGTGTAGCTCCATCCAGCCTTACCAAAAATCAAGGGGGATCTTCTCTAACTAAAGATAGAAACATACTAACAACAAAAGAAAGTCTTCAAGATCCACAATCAAGAACTGGATTTAGAGCCTTTATGGACAAAATCTTTGGCGTAGACGCAAGAAGAGAAGAACGAGAAAGAATCAAGAAAGCATTTGAAAAAACCCAAAGAAAAAGTCATGGTGGTCTAATATACGCCGCAGGCGGCATGTTCGTTCCTCGCGGCACAGATACCGTACCCGCCATGTTAACTCCCGGCGAGTTCGTAGTAAACAGAAGAGCAGTAAACACCGGAAATAATCGTCAAATATTAGAACAAATGAATGGTGGCTCATCTCAGCAAAATGGTGTATATTATCATAAGGGAGGTGAAGTAGGGTCATCGGTTGACACGGATGCGCTCAAAGCTATAGCCACCTCCCTCAGTTCATCGTTTAGTAAATTTAACGAAACCGTAAATAGATTGATCAACTTCAAGTTTGAGATGACTCTTGCTCCCACAAGAGTTGACGTTGTAGTTAATACGCCGCAAGCTATGGATCAGATGAATTCACAGGCTAAAGAACAAATACTGACGGCTGTTGTGAATGAAATTTCAATCAACCAGTTAGGAAAACTAAGAAGAAACAGGAATGCATAATGGCAGAATCTGAATTTCCAGATGGATATAACCCCAGTCACACTCACGACCCAGACTGTCCTATAAAATCTTGCGAAAGCTTGTCTGTAGACATGTTTGGCGCTGGGGATACTTCTGCTGTGTGCGCCATAACTCATGGTCCAGATCAAGAACTGGTTGGTCATGGCTATCTAAGATCAGCTAGAACTAAAAGACATTGCACAGAACTTTCTCTTATAACTTCTGCAATAGGTAGCGGTCCTCTTTACGATATAACAATCGAGGATCAACTCTCTGAAGAAGACCTTGAGTTTATGAACGACATAAACAACGAGGCTGAAGGCGAGATCAGATACCAACAAGAACTACCTTCTAAAATCAACACGGCGATACACGACGATGAAGAATTATTTATCACACCTTCAAAGTTCGACCCTAACTATGAGAAAGTTAGAGATTTAAATTATAAATTTGCTAATTTATCTGGACCGTCTGCTGACGGTTTACCTACACCTGATCAGGCTTTAATACAGTCTTCCTATGCTGATAAAAAATATGAAAGTCAGAGATTAACAAAGATAAGTAAAGATGGTTCTACATTAGTTATAGTAAAACCTTTTTATGGCACTGATGATGATTTTGATAATAAAAGTAATTTTGGCGATGACAATGATTTGCAATATGACTGCGATATAGTTGTTTATAAAAGAGATGAAGACTGGACTAGGGTTAAGTCTTTTAGGGGTAGCTATATTGCACCTGATGGAAACAGGCTAAGATTTAAAAGCGCCGTATCGTTAGATCTTAGTCACGATGGAACTGTTATAGCCGTAGCTAGTCATCATGCTGAAGCACAGTTTCCTGACTCCGCTGGAACTATAAGCCCTGATAAACCGTATGTTAGAAGTGGAGTAGTTTCTGTTTTTACCTACAATTCTACAACGGAAAAGTGGGATAGGGAAAATGTGGTTAGCCTTTCCGGTCAGACATATAAACCAAAACATATTTCTTTAAGCGGAGATGGAAATAGATTAGCAATACATAGTGTTTGGGATTTTAATTGGACTCAAATAGGTATTGTTGGTGTATTAAAAAGAGGTCAATTTTATGACGGTATTTTTGGAAATAGAAACGATGGGGTGCAAGGTGGCATAGGTGCGGTTATATCTCAATCCTCATTGTACATGACGGGCATTGATACTAGTGATTTTAGATGGAATACTTCTGGGACGCTTTATGGCTCTTTGATTCGTATATCTAAAGATGGAAACAGAGTAATATTCTATAATCCTATAGATACCAATCTTTCTTCTAGTAATGAGCAAATAAGTGCGGTTGTAGATGTCTATGACTATCAAGATGATTCATGGTCTAAAACAGCAACGCTTACTCTTCCTAAGCATAGAAATGCAAGAAAATTTGTTGGCACTGGTAGATTTCAAGGTCCAGACAGAACAGATGTAATAGATTTAAGTCTTAGTAAAGATGGCTCAACAATTGCTTTTGCTGCGATAGACCCCTACGAAACAACGTCAGAATCTAATATCTTTAACGGTAGGGTTTCAACCTTTAAATTTTCTGGCGGCGAGTGGGTTCAAAGAGATATTGTTCCAGATCCATCTTTTCTTTTAGAAAAACAAAGCTCTAGTCTTGATCCAATAAGATTTGGTATTTTTGTAGACCTTACGTCTAACGGCGATAGGTTACTTGTTGGTAAAGAAAAATCTTCTGCTGTATTTGATCTTACAGATGTGGGTTATGGCAACTATTCTTGGATTAAGTCTTCTGAAATTTTTCCTCAAGACAGACTTTCTGAAAAAATAAAAACTTTGGAGTTTGACCCCGATGAGCATAAAGGTCAGTTTCTTGTTACTGGCTCAATAGACGGTCAAGGCGATGCGATTGAACTACTATCTTTCTCCGACCAAAGAGATATAAGGTCAACGCCGCTATCAAGAATGAGTGACGTTAAGCAGTTGAACAGGAATCAAGTGCATGTTCAAGACAATCATTCGATCTACAAGATAGACAAAAACAAGGCTATAGATAAATTAAACTTTGATGAACTAGGAACAAATTATCTAGACTGGAAAGGATCTGTAATATCAGATTCCGACGACAAGGGCTACAAGTATATATTTAATAAACCTAGCAACGCTGAGTCGGTCGCAACAAATTCTGATGCCTATAGAACTAGGATACAAACTTCTCTAATAAACACTTACGAAGATTTTAGTTGGTCTTTCTTCGTAAAAGATGCAAAAACTTTAGCCCAATCTCTAAGGACAGCGAATCATTTAATCGCACACGCAGGTAGCCAATCGCGTTATGCTATTTATATTAACCAAAATAGACTATATTTTCAGTATATATCTTCTCAAGGATTCAATAATGCAAAATTTATAGATGTATCCAATTTATTAGAAGATGACTGGAATCATGTGGCGGTTAACGTCAAGGGAAAAGACGGAGACTCAAAGTATATTGAGTTCTTCATAAACGGTGTAATTGTTGAAAAAATATTTGTTAATGATCTTGCATATTATGATGGCTCAAGAGGACACGAAATAAATATTGATCCACAGTTCGGCATGGACGATATAAGGTATTTCCCTAGAGTTCTTGGTCATTCAGAAGTATGCAAGCTTGCTTTGCATAGAGTTAACTCTAGATGTCCTCAATATTTTTATTATGACTTTATCAAGGATGTTAACGGCGTTATCTCTATGGAGTATGTCTCCGGTACTTACAGAGATATTCCTATTAGTCAGTTCTGCACAAAGACGGTTATTGATGACTGCGGTAATACAGACTGTGTAATAGATGCTGAGATTAAATTCTGTTACTACAGAGATCTTCCTGTTATAAATCCAATATTTGGCGTGACCGCTAGCGGTATGAGTGGCGTTGGATTTCTTGAGTCTAATTCTCCTCCTCATCTACAGATAGAACAATTTCACTCTAGAGAACTTATTGGTATCGGTAGAATATTTACTGAGGGTAATTTTACGCACAACCTAACGCACGAAAAACTAGGTGAAGCGGAATTAGAAACAGGTTTTGTTGACAAGTACAATGGAGAGTTCTACGACTTTACTTGCGTACAAAAACTCTATCCTTCTGGTAATGTTGATATTAATAATTTTTCTGTTTCAGATAATTCTTTACCACACTATGCACTTATTGACGAAGGTGTTTTTGAAGGAGACTGGAAGGGTGAATACACTAGAACCTCTGACGATACCTCAAGCTATATTCAACTTATAGCCCCAGATACAAAGGGTGAGTTTTCTTGCGCTCTTGGCATGACCAAGACACTTATTGAGCCAGAAGAAACCGTTTTAAGAATGAGACTTTCTGGCCCGACAAGTACGTTTGACTCAGAAGTTCCTCCAAGATACACAATTAAGAATATAAAGTTTTCAGATCCTAACGGAGACTTGGTAGTACAATATGATGACATTGTGTTCGTTGGCGATTCTGACTTTGATAATGACGTTAACTACACAACGGTTGTTAGATCTGCAAAAATAAACAATATAAAAGATAAATACAAATGGAATTTGGGCTATCCTAACTTAGAGGCGGATAAAGGGTACACGCTTTCGTTTGATATTGATGCAGAGGATTTGGGCGCTGAATTCACAGAGGGTTATGATGGCGGCTTCAGGCAAGATCAAGTTGGAAACAATCAATTTAATAATGCTCTTAGAATATCTGCTATAGAAATTTGCAATAGTGGAAGAACAAGTATATACGATGAACATTTTGTTACTTTATTTGCTCAGGTGACAGACACAGGAAGAAGAATAGAAAAATGCTTCTTCCCAACTATGTTCCCACACTACACATACGACTCTGGAATTTGGCCGTCTGTAAGTAGTATCTGGTATGCCAACAATGATCCTGCTTATTCAAACGAAACCATAACAGGAACAAGAGAGTTAGCAAGAGTTCTCACAGATGAAGATCCAACTACTTTTGTTAGCTTAAATTCTATGGGGCCAATAGAAAACTCAGGTAAGCTTACCTTGAAGTTTGGTTACTCTACAGCGTCTCAACAAGAAGTAACCAAGGGTGCATTTAATAGCGCGTTTAATCAAAATATAAATACTATGTGGTTTACGCCATCTGGTGCATTCAATACGCTCAATAAAGAAAACATGGGGGTAGACGCTAACTTCTTTGATGTAGACAGTGTTACACTGAAAGTTCTAGCTAAAAAGCAAGTTGGCTCTAGAGATTATTCTTTGGATGTAGTTGGCTACAGTGACGACTGCTTACTCCATGTAACTAGCGCTAGCGGTGGATTCCTGCAAAATACGTCTGGCGTATTCATCTCAGACCCCGTTGCAAACACGACTGCATTCTTGGGTAACGATGGTTCGCTTGCTGGCGCTGTATCTGGATTTAGAACCGTTGGTGATCTAGGCATTGCCTTTGAGTCGCTATCTGATGAAGATGAATATTTTGAGTCAAGTTCTGTTAATAATGCTGGTGGAGACCATTATCTTCTTGCGACTTATCCTGTTGTAGATTCTACAGAATTTAAGTTGTATGAGATACCTCTGGAAATATATGACGACGATGTTTTATTTGGTAGGTCTACTAATTATAGTATGAGTTCTTTCTTAGAAAGACTTTATCTAGATATTTATCCGCTTCCTACTGGCGCTAGTATTGCTGCTGCATACCTTTGTGTTAGATATAATCCTCAAAATGCTGTTAAGCTCGCCACTCAGGGTGGTAAAGATATTGATAGAATTTCAGACGGTAGAAGTGATGGTGGGTTCTTCCCAATCTCTAGGCAGTCTTCTAGCGATATAATCATAAATGCTGGTTCTGGCTATGGACCTCTGTCTAAAATAGAAAATATTCCTCACGCCTTTGGAACACCTTCTGGAGTTAAGTCAAATTATTCTAGAAGATGGCGAGGAATGGAAGGTACATTTATTACACCGTTTGATTCCGCATTTAATTTTGGCTATACAAAGACACTTCTTGATTATCCGTTTGTGTCTGGATTTTATTTGTTTGAAGATAATTCTACAACAATCAGTCCAGTAGTAGGAAACTTGGTTGGAACTCTTTCTACAACTTACACCGATTATCAGTATAGTCATTATGGTTGGAGATTCCTTAACAACGACCTGTTTACAGATCAGTTGCCCGGATTTACAAGTGACTACAAAACTACAGACTGGACTTCTCTTTCTAACGGTGGAACAAACTTCCAGTCAGATCCACTTTATGGAAAAATAGCAGACGCATTTAAAAATATTGTTAGAACATCTGGTCACAATTCTTTCATTGACTTTGGAGATATTGACTACGGAACTAATGGTGGAAATGGATTATCTCTTTATATTAGATTTAGTCCCGACGCAAATGTTAGTGGTGTTGGATACAACCTCTTTGAGAGCGGCGTTCTTCTTTCTAAGTGGGATGCTGGTCAGGACATGGAGCTATCTCTTGCTTACTCTGGTGGATATTTGGCAGCTAGAGCTAAGGAGAATGGCGGTGGATTAAAAGAGATTTACGACACTGTTTCTTTCTCTGGTTATCAATTCCCTCTTAGTGTTATTATGACTTATAATGACGAGGGTGATAATAAACTTAAACTTTATACAGATAATGAATTTGAATCTGAGTGGAATGTGCTTCGTGCTTCTTCTGACTCATTTGTTATAGACACTAATACCAGCACACTGAAAGTCGGTAACTCGCCCGGATCTGGTGTAGGATTCAACATGTTTGTTTCTGAGTTGGGTGTTTCGTCTGGCAACATCGTAGAAAATGAAACAACTACGCCTCTAAAAGTCACTGCTCAAAAGTTCTTAGAAAATAATAGAGTTTATTGGTGGGAAGCTTCTGACAATCCAACCTCAGACGCTTATAAGCTATGGAGCAATCTAGATGAAGATACCTTTAATGATTGGTATCTTGGGGCATTTAATCGTTGCGCATTTAGTTTTGAGTTTGATAGTCTAAATAGCATAAAAGGAAAAACCGCTGGTGTTGATTTAGTCAACTTTAACATTAATCATCATGGATCTGGTTATTCTCAGTATGCAGAAATAACTATGCCTCATAATGTTGACTCTGGAGTTGCTTATCATACTCAAATAGAAAACGATTTCCTTAGATTTAATTTGAGTGATACATCTGACAATTTCCATTCTACTTATCCTAGAATTAGAAAAAGTTTACCTTTTGGTTACGACTTCACAGAGAAAGCACTTGTTGTAGAAACAATTCTTGAGCATAAAACTGAAACCAATAACATAGAGTGGGAAGACGGCAGTATTGGACCTAAGCTGATCGTCAGTTTGTACACAAAAACCAAAGAGCCAGAATACTTAAAAACATTTGTTCCAGAGTTCTCAGAGCCTAACTGGGGCTTGGTAAATAGAGACATACATTATTTAGAGCCTTCTAGTTGCTTAATTAGAGTAGATAGTAAATTTACTTACGATAGTTATTGTGACGAATCAGAAAAATGGGCATTATTCCCTTATAACGCAAGATTGTCTGAGTTTAAAGAGAAGTTCTACTCAACAGATGTTGACGACATGTTCTTGCAGTACGATGTAGTATATCCTTCTGGTCCAGCTTTCCATTCTAGAATAGATATGTTTAGCGCACACGTAAGAGCAGAAGATGCGTTTGTAAAACCAGTGTCTGTTTCAGGTCAAATGACCTTAACCACTAGTGGAAATCCATCTCCAGTCAGTGGTGCGTTAAATCTTAATCTACTTAGCGCGTCTGGCGCTAATCCTGATTCAAGCGACTTGTTCCCAAATCTTTCTGGGATAACTTTGGTTACACTTGGCCCACTTAAAATTCAAGATTCTGGATGTATATTATTCACAAGCGGAGAGCAGACATCTACAGAGTCTATACCTTTAATTGTATTGGGAAAAGAAACTATACAAGATTCAGGCGTTACGTTGGTTGCATCTGGTGACAACAGAACTTGGACATCTTTCCCTCCGGGTGGAGGCGGATTTGTTGCTGGCTCTACGCAAGATGGAGTTGTTGGAAATAGCAATCAACCTAATGGATTGAACTTGGTTACGCATGGTAAAGGCTTGCTAAATGTAAACTTGCCTTTGACAATGATGAACAATGAAAGCGGTATACCTCTAGACGGGGTTAACATGCCGTTGTTTACATTTGGTCCAAGTGGTGATGGATACATTTCCATGAGAGATACAGCACCTCTGTTCTTGCTTCAGCAACAAGCAAGCGCTGGACCTGATTCTGGATTGATGCCGTTGGTTTCTGCTGGAAGCACTGTGTTTGATTCTCCATACGTTTCAAACGAAATGTCTCTGTTTACATTCGCTCCAGATATACTAAAAGAATCTCTAAACCTAACTCTGTTTGGAGATAACTTTACAACTACTGTCGGAAGCGGTAGCCTAGAGCTATTCCTTGCTAGCTATCTAGATGGAGAGTCCTTGGATATATTCTGGTCTAATAATAATTTTGGAACTGGAATAGATCTTGAGGATAATGCGATTGCAAGTATTCCTGCGGACGACGAAATAAGAGGTGTAGATCTGTTTGGATTTGGATCTTGTACAGGCAATAGTCCAAGAAAAGCGTTTGACGAAGCGTTAATAACAGACGATACAATTTGGAGACCTAAGACTTGCAATGAAGGTGGAATATTTAGAGCCACGGCAACATATACCAATCTAGATGCAGGATACTCTGGCAACTACTACGGTATTAGAAAGTACACAGGATTAAACCCATCTAGCCCGTACTTTGTTACATTGAAAATTACAACCGGTAGTACAAATCCAATTAAAGTTCCTAGAGATTGGGAAGATTGGGAATATGGAATTTGTGGACCAGATACAATCGGAGATTGTTGTCCAGATGACTGTACACAAAATATAAATTATAGCGGAGTAAAACTGCTTGGTGATTATCCATACGTTAGCGGAAGTGAAGATCTAACTCAGGTGTCTGGAAGGCAAGAAAATAATGAGTATGGTAGAGCAGTATCCGTTAAAGAAAATCTAATGGCGGTTGGGTCTCCATATCACACGTTGCTTGATGAGACTGGAAGCGAGATAGAAAATGCTGGCTCTGTTTTCTTGTACAGAAGATCAGAAGACATTCCGGGTCTTAAAGCTCAGTGGTTGTTTGAAGATAAACTAATGCTTCCTTCTGGCTACAGAAAAGATTACATCAAACGAACTTTCCAAAACCTTATCTGCTACCCAAATAGAAACGCACCAGAGTTTTGTATTTCAGGTCAAAAATGGAACATAGGCCAAGAAGGTAGAGAGTTTGGTTATTCTGTAGACATAGGATACAACGACGACAAAGAAACAGTTGTTGTTGGCGCTCCCGGCGCTGCTTGGAGCAGGGAATTTGATGACATCTTTGTTTCAGGTATACCTGCGCTCATGGTCGTATTTACAGATAAGTTTGCGTACAATAGATCAAAGATGGCTCGTATTCATAATACGGCTAAAAAATATGAGAGACTGTACAAATACTTTGCCGCCCCTTGGAACTTTGGCTATGGAGATTTCCAACCTAGAATTGATGTAAATGTTTTGGTTTGTCAGATTATAGATTCTGATCAATTTGACACTTCGTCTCCTGTAAAACCTGTGGAGCCTTGGTTCCATCATATGTATGTTAACAATTTGTTAGACATTTCTGACAACTATGAAAACCTGTTAAATCAAATGTCTAGCGGAATAGAGAATAAATTTAAAGAGATATTCCCATATACAAATGAAAGTATCTATAGTGGAATCCCAGCTATTGTTGGTATTTTTGGAGACGATACTCCATCAACAAGTAATAAAGCAGCTTACGAAGGCGGTCTGGAAAACTTCATTAGATTCCACGAAGATTATTCTTTTGCTAGCGGAGTGGAAAATCTTGAAGAGTCAACACCTCAAAGCGGTTACAGAAACCAAATATTCTCTGACAGCTTTGCTTGGTACGATGCGTCCGTTGAAATAATGGAGAAAACACTTGCTACTGGAAATCTCATTACCAATGATGCGTTGATATACATCACCAGTGGCGTTGGTCAACAACATGCTAAAGCAAATGCCTATGAGTTCCAAATTCCTCCAGAGTCTGGTGGTAGAGTATTCGTCTTTGAGAAAGAAGCAGGCAAGTTCAACGTCGTTCAAGAGATAGTTTCTCCAGAAGAAGACCTCATGAACACGGAGATGGAAGGCTTAGAAGGTGACGATCCATCAGCATTGATGTATGGAAACAGATTCAACGATAGATTTGGACATGCGGTTTCTATCAGCGAAAATTCTGAAGTTATTTCTATTGGATCGCCTTACTCTATTGAGCCATGCTTGATTTATGAAAGAGATGAAACAGAAAACCAAAGAATGTATAAAAAGGTAGGAGAATGGCTAGACCTAAGACTTCCTGCTCAAAAAGAAAGATACAACACATTGCTAGCTGCCTCTGGCGCTCTTGCTGCCGGTAAGCAGATATATCTAGAATTAGATCAGCCTAATAAATTCCTGATTAGAAATGATGATATATTCTGGGGTAATAGCAAAATTAATCTTTATAAGAAAGTATTTAAATACGATCACAGAGATATTGGCTATGTTGGAACATGGGCATTCTTACCTTATGAGTTTGCTGGTACGTCTAGAATGGGCTTTAGTACCGCAGTTTCAGAAAGCGGTAATATCGTGGCGTTTGGAGCGCCTACAGACTCCTTCAACGAGTTTGAAGACTTTAACGTGTGGGGTGAGTCGGAAGATACTTGGGCTTCTTACATGCAGGCTGGGGCCGTTAGAGTGTTTGAGTCTAGAGAGTACACCAATCACAATAAAGTTGTAGAGTATACTAGATTTGGTAACTTGGATAGAAGTGTTAACGGTCCACACATTTCATACGAAAGCATGGGAGACTTCTTTGCCCCAGAAGGTATTCCGTTTGAGAAATTGCCATTCTCTGAAATAGAAATTCCAACTGATGCTGGACTAGCCTTCATTATTACACCGGAGCTAGACGCTGCAAGCGATGAGATTATAGATAATATTAAATCTTGGTTGTCGCTTGGTGATAGAACTTTAGTGCTGGTTGGTAACGATCCAGTTTGGGAGCAAAACGGTCTCTATGAAAAATCCAACGACATAATTAATAAGATACTTGATAAGTTGGATTCCAGAATGCAGATTGTTCCTGCTAGAAATGAATACGAATCTTTGTCTGCGGGCGTATCGCTGGATGAATACAACGCCAATAGGTACAACGTAACAAGAGCGCATAGACCTGAGTATGGTCATGAGGTTTATGCTGCTGCTCCTAATATGTTTGCCAGTGGTGTTGCTGATATCAGAATTGACCTATCTAAAGATGATCTAACAAAATTAAAGATATACTCATCTTGCGATGACAAAAACTCTGTATGTCAGCTTCCAATTGAACACTTGGGAGACCTTAGAGCAGAGTGGGAATCAGAGTGTGTTATTCTTCCTAATGGTGGTGTTGAGTATAAGACAAACTGGCCTTTCCATTTTGACAATCCTAATCCTGCTCAAAGCTGCACCTTCTATCCAGAGATTGTAAAGCCACAACTTGCAAACAAAGCCTATCAAGATATTGTTCCTATCTTAACAGCAGCAGAGTATAAGCAAAAACCTCCTATCATTGTTCCTGCTTCTAGCGGGGAAAATGAAGAATGTACTACTAGATTGTCTGGTATTATAACAACTACGATTAGAAGAGACACTAAACTTTACAATTTTGCAGAGAATCAAATAGACGAGAGAGAGTTCTACCTATCTCAAACAACAAATCCAGTTACTTTAAGTGGCAACTTCTTAGAGTTTGATAGAGACCAGTTCTTTGACCCAGAGGTATTTGGTAGTAGAAACGCATTTATGCAAGCCGAAGGTACTTCTTATGCGGTGGATGTTCCTCCAGACACTGTTGTTGTTTCTCCAGATAGCGTTTTAGCAACAGAAGAAGTGTACTATAGCGAGGGCGTAGCCACAACATCTAAAGTCATAATAATGGCTTCTATGCAAGCCGAAACCGATTTTAGTTTAGGTAAATCTCCCGATATTGAATTAGATCCTAACAATAAAGATCAAAACATATACTTCTATAACAACCTTGTTATGCAAGATTGCAGCAACTCTGCCAGCATAGATCAAGCTGGAGGTTGGACTGGAAGAGATTCGTTTAGAGACGCATTTAAAGATTCTAGAATTGACAAAGTATTCCAACAGGGTGGACACACTCTTAGTAGCGGAGTGGTATACACTGGAGATATTCCTAATTCAGTAAGTACTCTCTGGGTTGCTAATCCTGTCGCCAAACCTCAAGATGCAGATGTTAGCAGAATTAAAAAATGGATGAAGAAGGGCGATAAGAAATTAATTATTACTTATTCTAACGATCAAGAAATAGCTAATCATATTGAATACATATGTGATCAACTTTCTTTGAACACAAAGCCTTACTATTCAACGGGCAACAATGCTTACTTTATAAAAGATTCAGATAAAATAGCAGATTCTAATAATCAGTCTATTCCTTATGATCCTAGAACTGAAATTGTACAGAAGATAGATTCTGATGCCGATGTATTTAAAGGTTGCGCAGTTGGATATGGATTTAATAGAATTTCTTCTAATACAAAAGTAGAAAAACTTGCAATTTGTCCTTTACTTGCTGAACCTAGAAATGGCTACAGAATTAGTGAGCCTAATTTTGAAACAGGATTTACTGACTATGCGTATATTCCTCTGAAGGTTGGCGCTAATACAAGAAAACTTGTTAGCTATCTAGATCCATTAACAGAGAAAAGATATAATAATCCGCACACTTACTATAAGATAGATGCAGATGGAAAGGTTAAGTTCCCAGTAACTCCGGGTTCTGGCTATAGACTTTTTGTCAACTGGGTGTCAGAAACAAGAGATGAAAAATTTGATGTGTTAATGAATGTTGAGGGTGTCAATTTCTCCGCAGAGCCTGACGATGAAGGGGCTAACTTTACGGAAGAAGGAGGCAGTAGAAAGCTAAGTAAGACTGTAACAAATGAGCCAAACCTTGCGATTATAGACTTTAGAGTTCCTGACAATAAAAAAGATTTCCAGATAACTTTTGACACTAATGAGTGGAGACAAATTAAGTCAGAGGAGTTTGATGGTGGTAGACCTCTTACTCCTAGAATCTTGTCTATGTCTGGATGTTTACTTCCAATAGAAGTTACAGTTCAAACCACAACTACCACAAAGAGTAAAAAGGTTTACATTACTGAATGCTCTGGTGTGCCTTGGTATATTCCTGAGCAGACTATAACATTCCCAGAAAAGTTCAGACCAATATCTACACTGAACGATAAATACTGTAATCCTAATGGAGATATTTGCGAAGGTTATGGTGGAGTTGAGATTGAGGATGGTCCTGTGTTGGTTGCTGATGAGCTAGAGCATTTTACTGATTTTAGCAAAGGCAAGAAAAGATCTAGAATTATCCTTATCTCTGACGCAAGCATAGTTCAGGGCAACAACCCATTTAGAAACGATGCCCAAGACGAAAATCAAGCGTTTATCAGAAGTCTTTATCCTTTGAGTCCAGATAAGGCAGATAGAAATATAATAAATGAAGATACAATTTCTCAAGGAAAAAGAAACTTTGCATTTACTCAAAAGCTAAGAGCGCCAGAAAGAGGTAGCGCACCTAAATATTACGCTGCTACAGGATTGGCAAATCAAACAATTCGCTACACGCTGGGAGGCGTTGCTGGTAATTTAGATAATTATACAGATCAAGAAGACACATTTAATCCATCTGATGTCACTAGAAGGTTTACTCCTGAAACACTAGAAAAGATTAAACAAGAAATAGAAAACTTTGGTGCAAATAAACTTTCTAAATACGGAGCGTATCCTAGATACAGCGGTATAATTGATGGTGTTTTGTATGTTGATGCTGGTATTGCTGGAGGCATACCAGATTTCATGAAAGCCAAAGGTAAGGATTATATTGAATTTGACATGCTTGCTTCTGGATACGCAGGCGACTTGTTTGGGTATTCTATAGACATCCATGAAGACAAATTGGTTGTGGGTACTCCTTTCAATGCATTTAGAGGTGAAACTCCAGTTACTTGGTCTGGTATCAAGAGTGCTTACGATGCATCGGAAATTAGCTCTGGTCTACAAATTAGCTCTCAAGGTGGAGCAGGCGCTGCGTTCTTCTTTGAAAGAACAGGAAGAGGAACCAACGTTGTTTCAGAGTTCTTACCTTGGGAGTTCAAGGAAAAGATAAAGCCTGACAGTATAAATGAAGGTATAGACAACTGCAACCTGTCAGAACTTGAAGAAAAGAGGGCGCATGAGCCAGTTGGTTTAACTCCTTCGTTTGTTTTGACCAATGCCGCTACGCCTGATAGATTTGGATATTCTGTCAGTATTGATTCTGACTTTATTGCCGTTGGCGCTCCAATGCATGATTTTGAAACAATTCATGAGCATATATATAGTGGAAGCATTGTTCCCAACGACTTTAATACAGCTTTCATTAGAAAAGAATTTAATGCAGAGTTTGATATACCTCAACACAGATATTATGATTTTGGTAGTTCTGGAGTGAGAATTGATCAATTTGAAAGAGAAAGCGGTAAAATGGTACTCAATAATGGTGCTGTTTATACATTCCGTCATCAAATGACAAACTTTGCAGAAAGAAGAAAAGATTGGATTTTTGCAGAAAAACTTAACACTCAAGGTTATAGCGATAGAAACACTCAGCTTGCCGCTCTTTCAGGGTGTGAAAATGATCACTTTGGATTCTCCGTTGCGATTGACAGAGCAAAACGTGGAGACAGTGACTACACATTGGTTGGCGGCGCTCCTAGACACGACTTTACTACTAGCGGAAACCACATAACTCCAACCTACACGGATGCTGGATCTGTTTACACATTTGACGCTATGCTTAGAGAGCAATTGCCATCTATTCCTAATAGCGCTGGATACATAGACGCTCAAGTATTTGGGCTAAAGCCAGCGCAAAAAGATGGTATGGTAACTAATTTGGTTTATCAAAATACCACAGGAGGTCCAACCTCTCACCTTGTAAGCGGGCTTATTTACACCAATGGAAACGGAGATATTTTCCTAGAAGTTTCCGGTTATGACCCTGCGGCAAAAGGTTTTGTTGCTCATAGGCCGTTTGTTGAGAGCGTGATAGGTGACGCTATTGACGGAACTGGAGCAGCTAATAATCTTAATCTGATAACGCAAGGTAGAGGAGTATTTATTGACAACGCTTGGCCTACACTGGCTAGCGGCTTAGATATAGATTCTATTCATGACTTTGACAGAAGTTCGTTTGACTCTGACTTCGATAGCGCTAAGATTAGACCTTCTGGAATGTCCCTGTATATCACAGGTCCAGACCAAGCAGATGTGTATAATAATATGAGCTTATTTACTAATTCTTGGAATGTTGCTCAAGAGGGTAGTGGTATTGGTGCGACTCCGGTTACATTGTCTGTAAGCGGCGCTGAACCAACTTTAGTTTCTGGAATACCAACATTATATACAAGCGGTGTAGCAATAGTAAGTGCTGGGTCAGGCACTAGCCCACTAACTTTAAGAATCAGAGGAAGATAATGCCAATTACTGTATTCTACAATAATGACTCGGAGCATCCCTGTACAATCAGGCCCACGCCTCTTATTTCCGTTAATAGCAATATACTTAAAAATGGTGCTGGAGAAGCTTTCGGTGTCACCTACTCAATAACATTAAACGGTAAGCTTATCGCTAATGAGGGAACTCCATACGCATTTAAAACAAACGATGCAAATTCTTTGTTTAAATTTTACGCAGATCCAAGCCCTGTTGATATAGATAGCACAAAATTAGTTGGCCCATATTGCTCTTTTGACAAAACCATTTCTCACGATAGACCCGGAGCGCAACAGGTAGATCACAAGGCTGCTTTAGGGGCTATTTTTAGCAAGCAAAAATCTTTAAGGGCATTATTTGCAATAGATGGTCAAAGAGTTGAAATATCAGACTGGGCGGGTCTTGATCCAACTGCCTTAGAGAAGCAGTTAAATCCTACAATGATATTTTATCCAAGGATAACAAATATTTCGTTTGCAGAAGGTTTATATGTTGATACTTGTGATTACACAATCACAATGGAAGCAGATGTATTGTTAGCTAATACTGATAACTCTACAGATCAAAGCAAATTTACTGTGGATGCCGACGCAACACTATTGATGGCTACTTCTGGTATTTATAACATTTCTGGAATTTATGGTAGAGAATATTTAGAGCATGGAACAAACGACAAGAGATTTAAAACTACTGATTTGCCTTGCTACAGCACCGAATCAGATGTTTTAAAAAGAGTTCAATCAATAACAGAAAATGATTTGAGAACATTTAATCAATCGTTTATCTCAGACTTTAGCGAAGAATGGTCCATCGAAGCAGATGAGCAGTTCGGAGAGAATATGGGAGATGTTGAACTTTATCCAGACAGTGTTAACCAGCCGTTTAGAGATTTGATACAACCTAAATCTTATATAGTAACTCACACCGTATCTGCTAACGGCAAGACGCACTATGGCCCAGAAGGAAAAAGTGACGCTTGGAAAGAAGCTAAAAAATTTGTACAAAACAGAATCGTTCATGGGACCACAAAACATGCCGCAGGTAGCGGTTATCCAAACGTACACAATAATGATCCCAATGGACGTTTCCCCGGATTCTTTGGTAGTGGCGCTTTAAACTTAGCTAATTACTATCATGGATTTAATCACTCGCGAAACGAGGACATTAATGTTTCCGATGGTTCTTACTCTGTAACAGAAACTTGGCTTATTGCTTCTGGAACAGACTTTGAAAACTACAGTATGTCTGTAACTTCTGACAATCAAAATCCTTTTGTTAATGTGAACGTTCAAGGTAAAATCAAGGGCTTGTCTTCCTTGGTTCCTAGTAGTGTATATTTTGGAGGTCAATACCAAGATCATTCGTTAATACAAAGTGCAATAAAAAAAGATCCAAGGTATTTAATTTCTCCGTATATGAATGCTCTTGAAAAATGGTATACGATCTCTAGAAGTGGAGTGTTTGGATATACGTCTGATATATACAGAAGAGCAAACTCCACGGTTGCGGTTGAACTAAATTCTCAACCTTTAGATATATCTTTGGGTATGAATGAGTACACAGGAGAGATAGATTATAGTTTATCTTTTGATAATAGACCAACTAATATTATCTCTGGTGTGTTGTTTGAAAATATAAATATTAACGAGACTTATCCCGGAGATGTTTTTGCAACCATTCCAGTTATCGGAAGACAGACTGGACCTGTGCTACAATATGCTGGTAGTAGAACTGCTTATTTTAGAGACCTAAGTATAGATCTGGTTATGGATAGTACAAAAATTCCATACGAGACCGGAAGAAAGATGATCCAAAGAAGACCAAGTGCAATTAATCCCACAGCAGAGCAGCTAGAAAGTCTGATACATGAGATTAGCCCCCAGTACGAGCCGGGAATAAGAAAATATTTTCATGATCCACCTCAAGAAACTTGGAACCCAAAGACTGGTCAATATAGTTTTTCTATACGTTGGACATACGAGCTAAACAAATGAGTAGTATTTATAAAAGACCTATATTCTCTTTGTTCGTGCATGAAGAGCCACCAGTAGAGGCTACAGGTGATCCTGATTACACAAAGGCTATGAGGAGCGGCAAGCTTCTAGCAAGTGGGGAAGCTGGATATTACGATATACAAAGTCAAAGTCATGAAATAGAAAGGGTTCACCCAAAAAGCGGAAATAGAACCAAACCAAAAGGGAAGGGGATTGATCATCATTATCCCAACCCTCCGCAGATACAATCTACTAGTTCTACAGCGTTTAGGCAAAATGCCGAATATTGGGGTATTCCCCAGAATGGATCACAAACTAAAGCTTTTTATCAATCTGGAATATATGTGGCTCCCAACGATTCAGCAAAGGGAATTACTAATAAGTGTTTAGATTATTACTACAAGCTTGACAAAGTTGAAGATTCCTGTATGGTTTCAGCCCATAGCGGCATATTTCATTTTAATGAAGGTAGTGGAAAGTTTTCAAATGGATTTAATACTGTCAAAAATCCTGACGACTGTTTACCTAAGCCTTGGGATTTTTCTGTTTCCAAGCCTTTGTATCTTTCTAGAGAAATGTATATGATTCACAAAGGTACTGGAACTCCATCTCTGCCTATAACGATACCATACCTTGGAGATTATGAAAAGTTCAACCAGCCCGCTAGTACATCAAGGTATGAAGATCCGGTCGAGGAATTTAAGAGTGATGTTGAAAAGTTTTTAGAGGGACAAGATGTGCAGCAAATAAAGGAAGAAGGCTACGGAAATTCAGCCGAAGGAGAGGATAGTAATGACAACTAATAATATAGATAAAGAAAATTTTGCTTCAGGTCAATATTATGGAATGATGCCTCCAGACGGAGCATTTGTTGAAAAAGAAACCATAGGCGAAAAAGAGATATATTATCTACAAAAAAGACCTACAGTTGGCGGTTGGGTAGAAGGCTCTGAGGGGTATGTGCAGCAAACATTTCTTGGTGCTAGTATCACAGACTTTAACATGTCGGCAGGTTTTAATGATTCGCCAAGCACTTTGAGTGTAAGCTTGGTTGTTGACGAATACAACAAGTCTGATGAAGTTCCTCTAGGTAGCGGAGATGATATATATCACAATGGGGTAGCAGATTGTTTTAGTCCACCTCCTATTGGCGCTCCTGTGTTTTTTAAGTTTGGAAAAAATCACGCATCTACACTTCAGGCTTATGCGCGAAGCTATGAGATTATATATAAATACAAACTATTACCTACAGACAGTAACTTGAGGGCAACAAAGGATGGGCGAAATGCAACCAGAAAACAAATGGGAGATGAAGATAATCTTAGATTAGTTAAAAGTAATCATTTTCTACGACAGGACGAAGATTTTTCTGAACAAAAACCTGTTTTTGATTACGATGATGCTAATCCACCTCAACCAATAACAAATAATACGTTTGTTGATCAAAGTCTAATTTATGATCCGGCAAATGTAGACGTTGACCCAGAACTTTTTAACATCAGTTCTGTGACTGCCGCTAGGGGTAGAAACCATCTAGTTTTCGGCGGGATACTACAAAGTTATTCTGAGAGTAAATCTGCAAATGGAAATCCGTTGTTTAACGTTACAGTTGTAGATCCAAAAGAAATACTTTCTAGCTGCACACTTATATTAAACGATTACGGCGAAACAACTTTTAACAACAAGAACTTGTTTAATATCTATGGGTTTTTAGAGCATGACATGTCAAAAGAACTCTTAGAAACCATAGAGACACACGGACTAGTTGGGGAAAATGAAAAAAAAGCT
>CEOU01021423.1_pt1 | contig 19165 bp, 21 predicted proteins | sample 530731 | NCBI WGS metagenome assembly CEOU01 (sample SAMEA2620894, study PRJEB7988) | marine metagenome | isolation source: saline water (ENVO:00002010), including
AACATGAAATTTATTTGCTAGTTCACCTGATAAGTCTTCATCTATCTCGTCATGTGTATGATAATATTTAGGTGTTTTATTAAATAATGATTTCTTTGCTACAAAGAATTTTTGTGTCTCAGGGTGTGGTCCACAGAACAAAGCGGGAGCGCCATCCCATTTGACTGTAACATTAAGACTAGACTTACTACCACCTTTGAACATATCTCTTAGTGATTGTAAAAACTGAATTGCTGAACGACCACCTGCTATACCAAAGTTTAGAATTTCATCTTCTAGATGTTCTAAATGTAAATTCTTACCAGCTGCTTCTGTCAAAAATATCATTATCTAGCACCTCTCCAATTCTTAGTTGTTGTATTCACTTCAAACTTAGTAGCAAACTTAGAACCTGAATTTGTTGATATACCTATAGACATATACTCAGGTTCAGGTGGTGTCCCTGATAAACTTTCTACTAATAAAATGTTTACACTATTGTAACTCTTACCTGCTACTTTATTTATTCTTATTACTAACACAGGAAAATTATTATATTCTTTACCAACTTTTGATAAATCTTCTACTTTCTTTTTCTCAAAGTCATCTCGTTTACCCATGTGTTTTAATTTGTTACCACCATAGACTATCACTAGAGGTAAAGCTGTATTACCAAATCTAGCTTCTCCTTCAAACTCTGCAGCAAGAGCAAACAAAGATGAAGATAAATTTTCATAGTTAGGTATTTTCTTTTCTACATAATTTAAAATACCTTTGATGTAATTCATACCTGCCCAATTAGAAGTTAACTTAAATACAGTATCAACCGGAGTACCTAATCCAAGTGTTATTTCATCACCTTCTTTAAGTTTATCTAATTCTCTTAATTTTTTCAAGTCATTTGATGATATTTTTACATCACCACCTTCAAGTATTACTATAGGGTCTATTGGTCTATCTTTTACAGCAAACTTAGAGTTTAAACTTTTTGCTGTTTTTTTATTTTCTTGATATATCTTATTGATAGCATCACCCTTCATAGCAGTATTAAAAATTTTAATTTGTTTAATTAAACTCTGAGATGCTTCGATTTTTCTAACAGCTGAACTTTCTAACAAAGCACCTTGTGATTCTAATTCTTTTACAATAGCATTTGCTGATTTAGATATAGGGTCTTTTTTAATTTCTTTATTAGCAAAGTTCTGAGCAAAATTCATTGCTTGTTTTGCTAACTTACCAAATACTGATTTTATTTTTTTATAAAAGAAATCAACACCTTTAGAAATTTTTGCACCTAATCTAGATAATACAGCTGCACCTTTGTTAAATATATCTGATATACCTTCAGCTATCAAGTCACCTTCTTTATCCCATTCATCATCAAGTGTTTGTAAATTACCTGGTTGATGTGGTGGGATATCTTTTAAGAATCTAGCTGTAGCAAATGAACCTACTTTACCTATTCTTGCTGACCCTGCTTTAGCATCTTTTTTAAGTGATACTTGATAAAATGATACAACAATTTTATCATTTTCATCTAGTAAATCTACTTTACTTTTACTATCTGTTCTTATTCTTCTATGTTGGGCTTCTTTATCTACTCCTTTCATTTCTCTCATGATTCTAAATAAATCATCTCTAGTACCTTTAGATATCATGATAGCATCTGCTGTATTTACTTTATCAGGATTCTGTACTTGAAATATTTCGGGTGCTTCTTTGTAATAGTCATTGATATTCTTATGAATAAAATCTTTGAATGAACCTAATTGTTTCATTGCTGAACCTAGTTCTTTAGAATAGTCTAATATCATTTTTTGTCCTGATTCAACATTACTGATAAAACTCTCAACCCAATCTTTACATATTGGTGAAAACTCAGGGTGAGATAATATGTTTATACCTTTACCCATACCTTCAATGATTGCACAACCTTCATAAATTTCTGTTCTATCTGATGCTGATTTAGGTAAAGTATCATTGATAGATATAAATCTATCTTCTTCTTTTAGTTCGAATGATTCAAATTTTAAATCAGGTTCCATACCTTTCTTAGATATTTCATATAAATGTTTTCCTAACTTCACACCAAAATCTGTATCTGATTGATAGTGAGCACCAGCTATTATTCTACTCTCACCAATTCTTTTACCTATATCTAGAATATTTTTTCTATGTTCTAGAGGTACTTCATCAGCTATTACTAGTGATACTAACATGCCTTGTGTAGCATGTCCAGAAGGATATGAGGGTGTTTCAGCTGTTTTAAGTGGGAATGTATCTAAAGGTAAACCTAGTTTCTCTGCTATGACTTTAGGTCTTGGTCTACCATAATGTCTTTTTAGTGATAAAATTATCGGATTCGAATGATTATATATTCTTTCAACTCTCTCCATATTAATTTCAAGACCATATTCATCTAAGTAATCTTTGAATGCTTCTATGACTTTTGTGTCATATAAAACCATTTCGTCTTGCCATCTTTGTCTTTTCTGACCAATAGATATTAAATATTGTATTTCTTTTCTAGTTTGTTCTGAGGAGTTTGGCGGGAAAGGATAACCTTGCCAAGCTTCAAGGTCTATGTGTTCAAATTCACTATAGTCTGATATTAGAGCTTTTAATCTTTTAGGTTTTAGCTTGGTGTGTCTAAATCGGTCTAATTCAGAATCAGTATAATTTTCGTTTATGATTTCAGCAAATGATTTCATAAACAGTATTTATGTTAATTCTATTTTTGGATTTTGTGTTTAGAAAGAAACTTGTCTATTTGGGAAATAGATTCTATTAAGATTTCTTGTTTTTTTTGTTGTTCGTTTAATTTTTTTAAACGAATAAGTTCTTTTTTTAAAGTAACTTTTTTTTGAAGTAAATCAACAAGGGATTTACCCTTGATGATACCTTTTGATTTATTTTCTTTAACTGAGGAGTTCATTTAATTGTTTAATAGTGTTATCAGCTGTAGTATGTAGTATTCCTATACCACCTGCTTTAGTCCAACACTCAATATTTCTATCTCTATCATCAATTAACACAGCTTTCTTATGAGCAAAAGCTGCTTTTTGACTACCTTTGAAAGTAGGAATAATAGTCCAACTTGGGTGAATATGTTCTCTTATCCAATGAACTTTATCAGCAACAACTATTTGTCTATTAACAGTACCAGCTGCAGTTAAAATTTCTGTATGAATACCAGACTCTAAACACCAATCGACTAATTTCCAAGCATCAGGTAATGGTTCCATATGTCTGAACATATGCTTTGCTGTCAATTCTCTTTTATGTAAATCATAAACATTATGACCAGCATCATTGTTCCAAACATTTTCACCTAACATTGATGAAATTTTAGAATGAAAATCAGATAGAACACCATCCATGTCTAAAAATATTTGTCTAATTTTATTATCTTTTTTCATACTGTTATTATACTAAAAGTGTACACGCGTTATCAACTAATATTTTAATTGTTCAGCTTTCTCACTACTAATTCTCTCACCCGACTTTGATTGGTCCATTACAGGTCCTATATCAACTAATTCATTTTGTGCTGATTGCTCACAATCATATAATCTCATTTTTGCTCTGTCTACACCTAGAACAAATCTTTTATGATATGTTGGGTCATTATATCTATTCTTTAATTGTTTCACCATTACTTGTTCTAGTTCTTGCATTTCTTCTGTAGATATCAAAGCAAACATAAAGTCAGCTGTTGCTGGAAGACCAAAAGATTCTGATGTATCTTCTAGACCAACATCTGTAGATACATAACCTGTTCTATTAGTTTGTGTTGCTGACATAATTGGAACATCAAATTCAACAGCAAGTCCTCTGAGTTCTTCTGCAATACTCTTTATATAAGAATATGTGTTAACATTACTACCTGGTCTTACTCTAAATGAACTACAAATATTAAGATAATCTATATAAATGATATCTGGTTTGAAATCTTTTTTCAAATCTAGTTCTTGTAATAAATGTCTAAAGTGTCCTGAATGAGCTGTTGCTGTTGGATATTCTTTGATGATTAATTTACCTTTTGTCTTTTCTTGAACTCTAGTAATTTTTTTCTCATACATCATCTTTGGTAGTTCTTGTAATTCATTCAATGATATATCAAGTAAGTTTGCATCAATTCTTTCAGCAATCTTTTCTTCTGCCATTTCTAATGTAATGTATAAAACATTTTTACCTTGAATCAATGAAGATGAAGCACAATGACACATAAACAAAGATTTACCAACACCTGTACCTGCCATAACAATATTCAATGTTTTATTTGGAAGACCACCTTTCGTAATCTTATTCATAAGTTCTAAGTCAAAAGGTATTCGTTCTTCATCTGTGTGCATGAACTCATATCGTTCACTCCAATCTTCTATAAAATCATGTCCGATATTACTATCAAAAGATACTGATAGAGCTTCTCTTAGTATATCGGGTATCTCACCTTGATGTCCTTCTTTATCTTGAATGATTGCAATAGAATTCATCACACCATTATATACTGCTCTGTCTTTACACCATTTCTCAGTTGAATCTATTAACCAATCATCAGCTGTTTCAGTATCTTTATCATCTTTAATGTCTTTAATTAAATTAAGTGAATCAGATAATAGTTGTTGGTCAACATCAACCTTCTCACTCATGTCAATGATAAGTGCTTCTGTTGTTGGTGGTTTTTGATATTTTAAGAAATAATCTTTTATTTGTTTAAAAAGAAATTCTTCGTCTCTTTCACTAAAAAAATCAGATTTTATGTATGGTAATGTTTTTCTAGTAAATTCTTCATTATGTATCAGATTCTTTAGAATCGTCTGTTCCAATCGTATTGCCATATAAAAATTCGTTCTTCGCCGCCTCATTGATTTGGTCAAGTATTTCTTTTGTAAAATACTTTTCCGGATTATTATTAATTGTTTTACTAAATTGTGTTGTACCATCAGGTAGTTCAACTCTAGTACTAGACTTCTTAAATATATTATACTTGATTGCCAAGTCTAATAATCCATAATATCTATCTAGACCTGTATCATATTTCAATAATACATCTACCATTTTGTTCTCAACAGTCAATCTTGATTTCTCATTCTTACAATGAATAATATTACCAACTACTTCTGTACCTTCTTTTTCTTTTTTCTTTGATAAGAATATAATAGATGAAGCAGCATATTTCAGACCACTACCACCACCCATAACTTTCTTTGCAAACAAACCCATTTCATCATAAGTGTGATTCGTTACAATTAATGGTACACCTGCTTTACCTAGTTTCAATGTTAGAACTCTGAAAGCACCTTTGACTAACTGAGCTCTTGTCATATCTCTAGTTTCAGAACCTGAAGCTGTATCTTCAATTTCTTTTGTTGTTGATAACATACCAAGTGAATCTAAAACAAATAACATTTTCATATCTGTTTTATCTTCCATGTATTGGTCTAATATTCTAATTGATTGAGTTCTAAATTCTTGAACTGTTGTCACCGGAACAATAACAACTCTAGAAGAATCGATACCTCTTTCTTCTATCATCTGTTTTGTTATTGCACTCTCTGATTCAAAATATATTACAGCTGAATCAGGATTATCATTTAAGAATTGTTTACACATTCCTAGAGCAAAGAATGTTTTACCTGTTGCTGACTCACCAGCAAGAGCTGTGATTTTATTATTTGGTAACCCATCATAGATTGAACCTGATAATAAACCATTAAATATGTATGAACCTGTATCTATGTACCCACTAACATCTGCTGCTTGTACACCTTCTTCAACAATAGAAGCAAATTCATTACCTGTTGTTTTTACTAAGTTTTTCAAATAACTCATACTATCTCCAATAATATTTTATATACATTAATTATACTACCAATCCTCGTTCTGTCAACCATTGACGATTTTTCAAATGATTCTCAGCTATTTGTTCTTTTGATTGACCATCATATGGTACAGCATGATGTTTATCAATCATTAATTGATTGATACTACAACTACTACCACCTACGAATAGTTCACCAAGTATTCTACCAAACTTACCTTTATCATGAGAAACTAATTCAATATGAGTATATGCATCAGGACCTTTCAACTCCTCTTTTAGAAAAGCTTTTGCTGCTAAACCAAATTTCTTTTCTTCGAGATTTCTAGTTCTAGATTCAGGTGTATCAATACCTTTTAATCTAACTCTTTGTTTTTTGTAGACCATACCAAAACCTAAGTCTATGTCTACATCTACAGTATCACCATCAATTACTTTGACAATATCTACTTTATATCTATACATTCTATTCTCCTTAAAAAAATGATTCAAGTGAAGATACCGGTTCAGTATTCCACCCAATCTTTTCAATTATCACACCCAATGGTTCAACAAACGACTTTTCAAATTGTAAATCGTAATCAATGTATGATTCAAGTTCAAACTCTTTTGGAAGTGTCGAAACAAAAGATATCACATTTTCATTCATAGTGTTTGGAAGTTTCATATAACAAAACTTTATCTTCTCACCATTCTGAATAACAGGATACTTTTTTTCTATCTTGTATTTATGTAAGAAGTTATTATAGAGAAGTGAACCTCTAACATGAATTGGTGTACCTTTCTTATAGATAGAAGCAGCGTTGTGATACTTTCTAACATTCTGTACACCTCTTGGAAATGATATTTCTTCTATTGGTAATCTTTTAAATTCATTTCTTGCATTCGTGATAAACTCCCACACATCACTTTCAGTACCACCCATAACAACTTTAAGTCCTTCTTCAAGTTTTTTTCTACACCACATTGGAGTCGAAGACTTTGCTGTTTCAATACCCATCATTTTCAGTTTTGGTTTTTTATATCTTACACCTTCTGAATCATGAACATTGAGAATATATCTTTTCTTTGCTGTCCAAATACCTTTGTCAGCTATAACTTCTCTCGACATATCCATTTTGTTTTGATAAGCATTTACATAAGAAGCTAGTTCTTCGTAACTCTCAGACATCATTGGTTCAATCTTTTCTTTTGCAACTGTATCTAAAAAGTCTATTGGATTTTTTGGATTGACTCTACTTACTAACTTATCAAACACAACATATATTGAATCAGTATCTATTGCTACAACATAATCATCATTAGTATCTAACAACTTATTAAGATAATCATTAACAGCTTTCTCAATCCATTTAATACTTAATTGACCTGCTGTTGTAATACCTTCTGCTATCTCTCTGTTGAAGTATCTAAAGTATTGATTACCTAAAGCACCATAACAACTATTAAGAGAAATTTTTCTGACCATTTGATTATTGTGATATTTAACAATATCATATTCTAGTTCAGTTCTTTTTCTTGTATTGTCTTTTGATGTATTCTCTAATTCTTGTTGTGCTTGTATCATCTTTCTTTTAAACAAAACTCTCTGGTCATACATTTCTTCTAGTAACTCTGGAAGAAAACCTTGTTTGTCTGTTCTGAATATTGCACTGTTTGGTGTAACTGTTGTATTAGTTAACATACTAAGGTCAACTTCACCTTCTAATAATTTCTTAACACTTATGTCTTGATTGAATATCTTTCTTTGATAAGTGTCCGGAGACATATTATATTGCATGATTAAATGTGGATATAGACTATTTAAATCAAAAGACATTACCCACTTGTGTTGTCCGACTTGTGGTTCTTTTACATAAGCACCTACAATTCTAGAGTCTTGTGCTAGTTTCTTTGGTGGTGGTATAACATTTCTTTTTCTCAAAAAGTTGAATATTAATAAATCCCAATATCGAACTGAACCAAATACATCTTCATAGTTACACTTTGCTTGATAAGCCATAGTAATAACTAACTCCATAAGTTGTAGTTTATTATCTAATTGTTCAACTAATTCTGTATCACGAATATTATATTCTAAAAACTTTTGATAATCATTTCTATAGAATAGATGCATTGCACCAAACTCAGAATAATCTAGTTTCTTTTTACCAAGTTCTATTTCAGCAATGTGGTCAAGACGATATGTCTCTCTAGTAATGTATGTAAACTTCTTGTACATTTCTAGATAATCAAGAATAGCAACACCAGCTATGTTGTATGATATCATTTTTTTCTGACCCATGTACAACCATTCTCTAGATGTAATAAGTTCATGTGGTGATAATTTTTTTACAGTATCCCAATCAAATAGTTTCCATATTCTATTAACAAGATATGATATGTCAAAAGTTTCGACATTCCAACCTGTAATTATATCTGGTTCTAATTCATCCCAAAGATTCATGAAAGTAGTTAGTAATTCTTTTTCATGACGACACTTATGATAAACTATATCAGGATTATCTGTTTTAAAATCAAAATTATCTATACCAATAACATGAGTTTTATTATCACCAAATAACTTCATAGTTATAGCGTTAACTCTTTCTTCTGCTTCTGTTGGTTCAGGAAAACCATCTTCACATTCACACTCAATATCAATATTTAAGATATTAATATTTTTGATATCAAATTCTATATCACTTGGAAATGATTCAGCAATATAAGTATACTCCCATTGGTCTAGACCATGTATGTCTATACCTGTATTCTCATATTGTTTTTTCCAATGACGAGCATGACTTGGAGAACCGAACTTCTTCGATTGAAGATATTCTCCATGTATTGATTTATGTGCTGTATGTTTATTGGTTGGTATATAAAGTGTTGGTTCGTATTTTAGTCTTTTAAGATATCGTTCACCATTTTTTATACCTCTTGCAAGAATGAAATCCTTGTATTTTTTTACATTTGTATAAAAGTGCATATGTTCATTATATAACTGAAAGGTATTTTTGTATACCTAATTTTAAAGATTTTTTATTGTTTGAAGTTTTTCTTCTGCGTTTGTTAATTTTTCAATCTCACTATCAACTGATGCTATTATATCAGGGTGTTCACCGATACCAACAGAATTATTTAAATAAAGAAGAATATTAGCTTTCGCTGAAGCTGCTTCTCCTTCATATCTTTTAATAAGTGCTTCCTTTATTACTTCTTCCATTTGTATCCTTATGCATCTACATCACGCAAACGATTCATTAATCTCTTTGCTCTGTTGTAAACTTGTTTCGCCCACCTTGAATCTAAACCTTCTTCTGAAGCTTTCTTATAATCACCTTCATTTAAAGCTGCAAACATCTTTTTGAATTTAACTAATCTAGTTAATCCTAAGTTGAATGCCATGTTAGCAATTATTAGTTTTACTTCTTCCGGCCAATCAATCCAATTGTTATGAAATCTATCTTCACATTCAGATAAGACTATATTCAAATCACGAAATAATAATTCATCACATCTAGTTTCAGTAATTTTTGTACCTATTGGTTGTCCAAATTCTTCATCACTTTCTAGAATTAAATGACCAACACCAACTGTAGGATAACCTAAATGGTCTTTGTATATTTCTAATACTTTACCTTCGTCAGCTGTTATTTCTTCTTTGAGTCTTACTCTAAATTCTGTACTATATTCCATTGTTAAGTTCCTCTAGCCCTTGATTTGCTAGTAATTCTACGAGTATACTACCCATAAGTTGTTTAAAATTTTCATCCTCAGAAATAGTATCTTTCATTTCTTCCGGACAAGACCTTACTGCTCTTTCAAAATTAATTGTAGGTTCATCTGATTTATCTTTTGGTACTAATTCTACTTTACCATATTGATAAATTACATTTTTATATTCACCTTTCAATATCTTGATAGCTCTCTCACCATTTTGATGAACGACTTCTGTATATAAACCATCATCAAATAGTGGATAATAAGTATTTATTGTATTAGTGTCTTCGGTCACTCTTATTTAGGTTTATTCTTAGAACCTTTTGGACGACCTCTACCACGCTTTGCAGCTGGTTTTTTACTAACTTTTTTCTTTGGTGTTCTACCATCTTTGTATGCTTCATTAGCTACAGTACTTGGGTCGTCAGCAACATATCTACCTTTAGAATCTCTTGCTCTAACACCTGAAGGTTCACCCATGAAAAAATTTACGATTTTATTCCAAAATCTCATATTTACTCCTCATAAATTAATTTAATTATTTATTACTCTATTATACTACCGAACGCTCAGGTGTCAAGCTGACACCTGAACATTTATATTTATTTATTCAGCTAAGAACTGTTTCTTTGTTGAACTTGGTAAACGACCAATCTCAATAGTTCTAGCTTTCTTTTCTTCTGGAACTATTCTCTCAGCATAAATGGTTAAGATACCATTTAATAAGTCGGAACCTTTCACTACGACATCTTCTGCTAGAACAAAATTTCTAGAGAATTTTCTTTGTGATATTCCGTGATGAACAAACTCACTATCTTTATCTGAGATATCACCAACAACTGTAAGATTATTTTCTTTTACAGAAATTGTTAAATCATCTTCACTAAAACCAGCTACTGCTAGTTCAATTAAAAATGTATCCTCAGATTTACCCTTACGAATATTGTAAGGTGGATAATTAGTTTGTGGTATTTGTCGGACTCTCGATAACTGTTCAAACATATTATCAAAGCCGATAGTGAACGGAGATAAGTCTCTCCATATTGCTTCATTTATAGTCATATTTCCTCCTAGTTAAAGCAAGGTTAAAAAAATGTAGACTCATTATTGACATCTACAATTATATTTATAACAGATTTATCCGTGTTCAGAATATTTTTTCAAAAGATTTTGTTTTTTTCTTTCCCACATCTTTCTGAATTCAGGACATTGTGCTCTATCCAAAGCTCTGTTAATATAGAAAATCCTCCTAGGTAGAGACCTCCTCTGGATTTTCGGATATAGTGTTATTATTTGTGTCATTATTACCCAAGTATTTAGTATATTTCACTCGGTTTAAAACTGTTTGTTTGATAGGAATTTCAACTTTGAAATCATTGATTGAATGTCTATTGACTGTTGCTCTACATTGAAATACATCACCTTCTATTAATTTCAATCTCTCAATATCAATATGTTCTTTATCAGCAAAACAAATAAATTGATTCTGTTGTCTATCTTCAAAAGTATGTACAAAAAAACCTCTATTTGTACTCTGAGTTTTTATAAGTTTTAATGTAAAGTCATACCTAGTTTTAGGTACGCCAATATATTTTCCTGTTGTTTCCAATTAATATCCTTCAGGATGTTGTTCAAATCTTTGTTCAACTAAAGCATCAACTAAATCATCATAAGTCTCTAGACCTTTTGATTCAATGAGAGCTGGTGTCAGTTCTTCTATAATATCTTCTTTAGTCATATCAAGAACATTCATTAGAATATTTTCTTGTATAATTGTATTTGTATTACAACTCATAATTAACCTCTCTTAATTTATTTAATAAAAATTGTTTGTATTCTTCATCTGTAGGTAAGTTTGAATACCATTCTTCATAAGATTTCCATTCGATTGGAAATTCTTTTACTACTTCATTACTTGTGCATTCAGTATCATAGATGTACGCTACAGCATCTTGGTCACGCTCACACTCAATTAAATAATCACAACCACCTTTGAACTTCCAATAACCTTCTTTAGGTTCATCAATGTTGTAATTTTCTAAATATTGTGTTGTTACTACCCATTTCTTTATCATGTCTGTATTATACAAAAAGTGTACCAGCGGTTACAAGCAAGAAAAAACCCACTTTGAAGGAAGGTTGCGACCCTTCCATTTCACTTCAAAGTGGGTTTTAAATGTTGAAAGTTCTTTTGAAACTACTCGGTGTTTCGAACCACTGTTTCATTTCCATCATCAAGCGAGATATTAAATCTCCCTACTAACTGTTAGACGACTATACTCTCTTATTCTCCAAGAATCTAACACTGCAAGCAACCATTGTTTTCAACTCACATCTATAACTTATCATCATACTCTAACTCAGGACTTCTTTCTACGCTCGGGTTCTGTATAGTCCCCGACTATCTGACTGCTGAACGCTTGAGTCTCCTCTCTTGTTTTCTCAACAATCAGTCAACACGCCTCCATCTTGTATTCGTATATCACCACTCTATCATGTCCACAACTCTAAATTTAACCATTATACCGACAGGAATACGCAATGCCCTCGCCGTGAGTCGTCAATGATAGTTCTTTTGTCAACTCTCACTCTAGCATTATATTTCGTTTAAAAAGTCTCAGGGAGTCTGGTTACTTCAAGCTTCTCCATTCTTGATTACCCTTACACTAACGACTCAAAATATAATCTATCGTTTTTTGATACTGATGCTCTTCACAATCCACCATGGTGAATCCTCAAAATGTTTAAATAATGAGTTCAGTAAAAAAGATTCTATGACCGCTCTCGCTCGAATAGTGAAGTAGTTAATCGGTTATATTGAAAAGGACTGGCCATTTCTCACCGTTGTGTTTTTACCCACAAACTCTACGATTTACGATAAGTCTTATGCTTTGTATTCAACCTACTATTTCAAGGTCAATGGCAGTTCAGAAAGATTAGGACCACTTCTCCACATAACCTTCCGTTATGACAGGATTCGAACCTGTGACCTCTCAACGACTTTTGAACTTTCGTGACTGTTTTCTAATGACTAAGAAACCCTTTCGGTGTTCATGAGGAACTAAGTTCTTAATCAAGTAAAGTTTCTCTATTTTTTAGAAGTCCGAACTTTCAAGTACTTCTTTATTATGTATATATTATATGAAAAAGGTACCAGCGGTTACAACCTTTTTAATAAAAAAACCAAGTTATTTTCTCCCTTCAATTTCTTGGGTGTTATCCCAATTTCTTACGCTCTATTTTTTATCTAAGTGGTTTCGGCCTATCCACTTTAATGTGAGTTCGTTTGTCTATCATCCCAACCCTCGGTATGAATTTCAGATAACCCTTTCAGACTACTATATCGAAAGTTCCTGCGGGAGTCTTATCTCGTCTTAATAGATTTTATTCCAACTATAAATCAATATAGAAAAGAACTTTCACTTCGTCCTTTCTCCTCTCAACCTCTAACAACCAACAAAACGAGGAGTTCCGTCACACGATTATTTACATTATACAAAAAGTGTACCTGTGGTTTCAATCTTTATATAGTTTTCTAACAACTAATTTGTCCATTTCACCTTGAAATAATGGAGCGTATATTTTGACAGGTTCTTCTTTACCTTTTACTTTTATAATGTCAAGTTCTTTACAAGATATATCTGTTAGTTTCATGTAAGTATATTCTGATATGAGTATTGGTGTATCATATTCTCTAGTTTGAACTTCTAATCTAGCACCTAAGTTGACAGCATCACCTACAACTGAATAATCAAATCTTGATTCACTACCCATGTTACCGACTATACATCTTCCTGTATTAATACCGGTACCAATCTTAACTAAAGGTAAGTCAAGACCTTGTTCTTCAAGTTCTTTATTTAATTTGTCACATTCTAGTTCCATTTCTATTGCTGTTTGAACAGCCATGTGAGCATGATTCTCACAAGGTAGAGGAGCATTCCAGAAAGCCATAATACAATCACCCATGTACTTGTCTATCGTACCACCATTCTTCAAAATAATTTTTGTTAATCTATCTAAGAATAAATTTATCAATTCAACTAAACCCTCAGGGTCGTCTTTTTTCATATAACTTTCACTTATTGGTGTGAATCCTACTATGTCAGCAAACATAAATGTCATATCTTTTCTATCACCACCAAGTTTCATTAGAGATGGGTCTTTAACTAATATGTCAACCATATCAGGTGATAAGTAAGTACCAAACTGTCCTTTTATTTGTTGTTTCAATTTGAACTGTTTATAGAAGTTGTTAAAACTCGAATGACTAAATACCAGAATGAAGACCATCAAAAAATATGAATAATCTATCAAAATTCCGTATGAAGACCAAGTTGAAAAGGCAGTCCAAATCACGCCGACTAGACTACTACCGAAAAATAAACCAGAAAACCAAATCGGAAGATAATACACCGATAAAAGAAGTAGAACAGAACTTATCAGAATAACACTAATCTCTACTAAACTAGTCCATTGAGGTCTACTTATTTGTTTACCACCTGTCAATGTATGTATTAAAGAACCTTGTATTTCATGAGGTAATTTTAATCCTTTTGGTGTTGGTATCAAAGGTTGAACACCTTCTGCTGTCACACCAATGATAACAGATTTACCATTAAAATCTTTTATATCTCTCATGAATCGTTCATATTCATATCTCTCAAAATCTACTGACCAATCAATCCATACTGAACCTGTATAATCTGTTTTCACAGGGTCGAAAGGTGGTATTCTAATATTTTCTATACCTGTTTCTTCTACTTTCATTGTATATGAAAGTTTATCACTCATTACTCTAACAACTTCAAGACCGAAACTAGGATATATTTTTCCATTAACATTATTTACTAAAGGTATTCTTCTAACTGTACTATCAACTTCGGGAGCTGATGAGTTCATACCTGAACCCCAAGCTTCTTCTGATAGCTCAGGGATATTAGTAACTACAGAGTTGTAGCTGTAAGCAAAGTCTGTTGGATTACCTTCACCTAAGATAGCTGTTCCTACATGAGGAGCTGATGAGGATAGACCTTTCGTTGACGGTGCTTGACTTAGAACTATACCATTTTGACTTATCCAAGAACCGAAAATATCATCTCCACCAAACCTATCAGGTTCAGGAAACATAATAGTAAATCCAATTATACCAGCATTCTTTTTTCGTAGGTCTGATATCATTTGAGCATACTCTTGTCTTGGCCAAGGAAACTGTCCTTGTTTACTTAATGAATATTCACTAATGTCTAAAAGTATAACTGAATCTGAGAGAACTGATTCTTGATTTTTTTGATAGTAATCGAAGTTGATTACTCTTAATTGTTGTATGATATCAGGGTCGTATATTCTAATACCAATTAGTCCTAGTAGAACTAAAACACAAGCTGAGAATGATGTAAGATATTTTATCATTGTTGGGTTACACTAACTGAACAACCACCTACTGTTTGACAATTTTGAGATAGTGAATATGTTTGTGCTGTACTACCTGACTGAGATAAATCTAAATCAGTACCATAAGCACCTGTCAAATATATAGTAGCTGAATGTGTAGCGTAACCATTTTGATGAATATCAGCTGTGTTATCGTCATTGTATATAACTAAAGTTAAATTCTTTGAACCATCGGCTTCTTGTTTAGCAAAGATAGAATTGTCGTCACCATATATCCATATGTTAGCTGTATGACCACTACAAACTCCTGCTGAACAATTTCTTTGATGTCCGACAAGTGTGTTTCTATCACCATGTACATCTAATGTTGCTGTATGACCACCACCTTCATTATTATCTAGTGTCCAAGAAGTATCAGTTCTACTATCTATAATAAAACCTTGACTCCACCAAACTTTATTATCATCACCAAGAGCTACATGAAACTGTATATCATTCTTATTACAATTACCAGCTGACTTTGTACAGTTCTGCCAAAACTTTATGTTACTATCATCACTATCAATATCACCACCATAAGCTGCAGCTGAACCCCAATTTGGCCAATCGTTTGACCAACCAATTTCTTGATTATGACCTACTTGTTTAAAATTAATAACTGTAGAATCAGAATCACCTAATGAAAAGAATACTTTATTATCATATCCTATTTGGTCGATACTTAATACTAAATTTTCACCACCGCTGGCTACTTGATTTATTTCAATCTTATTAGTATTATCCGCCTGACTGTTTAATGATAATAACGACACTATCGCCGTCATTAACAATGATTGAATTTTTAACACCTTCATTTTCACTCTCTAAATTTACACTAGAAGTTATTGGTACTCTTATACTTATAATACCATTTACTTCTCTATAAAACCAAATCTGACCTGTAGAATCATCAATTATTGTATTGTATTGTGTATTCTTATCAAATCCTAGTGCTGTTCCTATTATATTACCTTCAACATCACCTTGACCGGCTTTATCTCTTTGTTTTTGTTTTAGTATATTAACTTCTTCAAATAATTTAAGTACATCTTGAAGAAAGTCAACATCTAACAAATCCATATCTAATTCTGAGAATTCTAGATTTTCATCACCTTCATCCCAATCTTCTTTAAGAAAATCAATATCTAAATCTGTAAAATCTAAAATACTATCACCTGAATCTTTGTCAGCAGCTCCCTGTTCATTTTCTGCTTCGACTATTCTATCAGGTGGAGATACAATAAACATATTGTCTATAGCATCTAAATTCATAATATTATCTAGTACTACAGGTTGTATCGGAGGTGTAGATATACTACTAACCATAGTTGCTTGAAATGCTTCATTCAAAACAACTACACCACCTTCATTTGTAACTGTTATTTCACCAGACGGAGAACAATCTCCATCAATCGTACATTCTGATTCAGGTAGAAGTATTACTAAACTTCTACCAAGTTCATCTACACTAGTCGTAAAACTAGTCCCACGAACACCAATCGTTGCTGTTGGTGTTGTAATTACAATATTCTCTCTTGGTACTAAACCTAGTTTACCTGTTGTGAATCTAGCAGTACCTGATACAAACTTCATAGCCATCTTTGACTTTGAAGGATTCGGGTCAAAGTAATATTCATCTATTACTACTTCGGTATGTTCAGTCAATGATAAATTAGTTTCATCAACAAACTTAATTTTCATTCTACCTTGAGCTGTTTCAATAGAATCTTTGAAGAATATATCTTCTCCAACATCACCTTGTAAAACAATACCTGTAGTCCTAGTTATACCTGAACTACCATTATGTTCTACAATGTCTCCTATATCATCAGCAAATACTAAAGTAGTAATTAGACAAAAATTAATCGCCAGTATCTTTTTGATTAATTGTAATTGTAGCATTTTCACTATCAAACTCAGCAATTATTTCACTATGACATGAATTAACACCTGTTGGACAAGTACCTGAACTTTGAACAATATCAACATTAGCATTAGATTGAACTAACTCTAAATCTATTTTGTGATAAGCACCATCAGTTTGACTTGTATTAACATCATTTGAACTACCTGATACATCAACATCATAAGTAGCATCATCAACTTCTATAACAGTTGTAAATACATTAGAACTACCTGTAACATCTAAATCAAAATCTAATCTTTCAGAAGACTGAGCGGCACCCCAATCTAAATTCATACTATTAGAATCACCTGTCCAAGTTGCGAGTAAGTTAGATGAATCAGCAGAACCTGATGCTCCTACTGTCCAATCCCAACTGTTACTATTACCTGTCATATTAATACTTAAAGTAGAATTATCTAAAATTACAGGTCCATAAATTTTGTTCATGTTACCTATCATATCAAAGTTAACATTTAAAGTAGAACCTTGTAATACCATATCTGAAGCACAAAGACCACTATTTAATGTACCACATAACTTATTACCATAACCGATTTGGTCAATGGTTAAAGTAAGTGTATCACCTGTTTGGTCAATTCTGATTTCATTATCAGTTGTAGCTTGAGCAAATAATAATGTAGGTGTGAATAATGCAAATAATAAAAATTTATTCAACATTTTCATTTTTAGTTTCCTCTTCGTTATCTTCTTCAAGTTCACCTGGCCATTTTATTGACCAAAAATCTCTTTCATCACCTTGAAGAATTAATTCGTAAACAGCAGCTTCAATCGCTGACCGAACACTCCTGGTTACACTTTCATTCTCGGTCATTCCATCTTCAATCTCAACTAATTGAGTATCCATTTCTACAAATTTAAAAACATCAAAACCTTCAGCGACCGATAAAATCGTTTTTGATGTTTGTACATTTAACAAAATTTCACCTGTAAGAACACTTACTGCTCTAAGATGAACGACTACTACATCTCGTCTATAGGCTTGTTGACCACCAAGACCAAGATACCTCGCACCTCTCCCTCCGGTTTCAATATTGGTATCATACCCAATAATCCCACCTTCAAGAATTATCCCAGCAAACAACAAAGGTGCTAATTTTTTTTCGTCTTGATAAGCTTCCCTTGTTGACCTTACTATTTGACGCTCTCTAGTTAAGTGGTCTATACCGACACGCTCAACTACTCTAAACCATGTTCCACCACCTGCTGTTTTCAAAGCATCGATTAACATTGTATCAGCACCTTGTGTTACAGCTGTAGAAAACATAGCAACATTGTCCTTTTGTTTTCTTTGACCTGTCTTATCTAAAAAATTATAAACAGCTACGACAGGTCTTTCTTTAGCTGGTGGTAATTGTAATAATTTTTCATGTGTTGGTAATTCAACTGTTGTAGGTTCTTCAACACATTCTACTATCCCAATACAATTTGTGTCTGACAATCCTCTTGGACTAACTAATGATGCACAACCACTAATCAGCATTAGGCTTATCAATCCTATTATTATGGGCAATCTCATTTAGTCTCCGAATTGACCATTCCCTATAGGAATAGTTACTACAGTTTCAGTACCATCTTCTGCTACAATAGTTAATATAATAACTTCATCACCAGCAACACAACCCGTCATTGAAGATGTATCACATGATGTTTTCTGATAAGTTATTGTATTACCTTCTAGAGCAAAACTACCAAATGTGGCTTGAACACAGGTAGGGTCTACAGTCAAATCACATTGTTTAAATAATTGTTCTACTAATTGTTTTGATAATTGTGAGTAAATTCTACTTTCTAAGTTCCTCATAAATTTAGCTAAGGTAGAATTTTCAGCTTCTCTTTGAGCTGCTAACAAAGCTGACTCTATATCTTTTTGTATAGCATCTCGTCTAGATTTCTCTTGATTCTCAATCGTTAAATAGTGTGCTGAGGTTCCTACACCACTAAAGCTTGGACTTTTAAATTTATGTGTTAATTCGTCACCATAAACATTTGGTGTTAACCCAATAAGAGAAAGTACAAAAATAGTTATAAGAAGTGATAACTCAACTCTATCTCTTAGTTTTTCTTTTTTCATTCTTTACCTTTTCTTCCGCATCATCTAAAAATTGTTGTCTCTCACGATACTCTAAAACAACATTTACTTTTTCTTGGAGTCTAATTAAATCTTGGTCTAACATTCTTACTTGGTCTATGACTCTAATAAGTTGTATATGCATTTCTTCTATCTTTGGGTCTATTTCATCTGAAATAAAGTTCCAAATATAATATATGAAATAAGCTAAACCCACTACAGCAACAATAGC
>CEOU01037726.1_pt1 | contig 19061 bp, 14 predicted proteins | sample 530731 | NCBI WGS metagenome assembly CEOU01 (sample SAMEA2620894, study PRJEB7988) | marine metagenome | isolation source: saline water (ENVO:00002010), including
TGGACCTGTTGGTTGGAATCGGTTAGGACAAGATATCGATGGGGAAGGTGGTAGCAATTTTTCAGGATATAGCGTATCATTATCAAGTGATGGAACTATAGTTGCTATTGGTGCTCCTTTTAATACTGGGCAGACAGGAAATGTTCGCGTATATCAATATGACGTAACTAAAACCGTTGCAGAACCTGACCAAAATAGTCCTACATATGGACCTGTTGGTTGGAATCGGTTAGGACAAGATATCGATGGGGAAGTTAGTGAGGAGTTTTCAGGATGTAGCGTATCATTATCAAGTGATGGAACTATAGTTGCTATTGGTTCTAGACAGAATGATGACAATGGTACGAATTCAGGAGTTGTTCGCGTATATCAATACAATAACAATGTATGGAATCAATTAGGAGAAAATATTGTTGGAGAGGCTCAATACGATAGATTAGGATCTTCAGTATCATTATCAAGTGATGGAACTGTAGTTGCTATTGGTGCTCCTTATAATAAGCCGATTTCTGGTATTCTAATGGGTCATGCTCAGGTATATCAATATGATGCAACTAAAACAGTTGCTGTGTCTGACCAAAATAGTCCTACATATGGACCTGTTGGTTGGAATCGATTAGGACAAGATATTGATGGAGAAATTAGTGGTTATAAGTTAGGAGATTCAATATCATTATCAAGTAATGGAAGTATTGTTGCTATAAGTGCTACAAGTAATAGTGGTAGTATGGGATATGTTTGTATATATTCTATAGGTACTACTACTACTGAAACGCAGACTGTATTGGATATTTGTGGAAATTTATTAACCCAATATATTGATGAATCTATCCCAGTAAGTGCTATTATTGGAGGAGGTCCTACTGGTCCTGCTGGTTCTGCTGGTTCTGCTGGTTCTGCTGGTTCTACTGGTCCAACTGGTGCTGTTGGTCCAACTGGTGCTGATGGTTCTAATGGTTCAATTGGTCCAAGAGGATATGAAGGAGACGACGGTCCAACTGGTCCAACTGGTCCTGCTGGTCCTGCTGGTAGTGCTGATTTAAATTCTGATTTTATTTTAAACGCAAATATAGTAGCAACAGGTGATATTAATACATTAATGTTAAACACAAGACGTGAATTTATAAACATTATTACAGGAACACAATGGAATGAATCATCACTATTTTTACATGGTTCTTCTGGTGAGCACTTAGGCCATTCTATATCCTTTTCAAATGATGGAACAATTATTGCTGTTGGTGTTAAAGAAGGTAATTATGATGATGGAGAAGTTTTTATTTATGAAAATATTAGTGATACTTGGACTCGAACAAGTGTTTTAAACGGTGAAAATAATAGCAATATGATGTTTGGAACGGGTGTATCTTTATCAAGTGATGGAACGATTCTTGCTATAGGTGCTTCCCAAGCTGATATTCCAGGTGTAGATAAGGTAGGAAAGGTGTTTATATATCAAAATATTAATGGTACTTGGACTCAAATTGGAGATAGTATAGATGGTGAAAATATGTATGATAAGACCGGTGCTTCAGTATCATTATCAAGTGATGGAACGATTCTTGCGGTTGGTTCTCCTGAATATAATAGTAGTAATGGTGATAATTCAGGGAATGTCCGAGTATATCAAAATATTAATAGTGTTTGGACTCAAATAGGAGGTGATATTCCGGGTCTTAGTGCTAATGCTTTAAATGGACACACAGTATCTTTATCAAGTGATGGAACGATTCTTGCGGTTGGTTCTCCTCTATATTGGAGTAATATTTATAATTCCGGACATGCTCGTATATTTCAATATAATACTGCTACTGATAATTGGGAACAATTGGGAGGAGATATTGAAGGTGAGAGTTCTTGGGATCAAGCTGGACATTCAGTAGCATTATCAAATGATGGAACTATTATTGCGGTAGGTATTAAAGGTTCTGATGAAACTTTTGCCAATTCTGGACAAGTTAACGTATATAAATATGACGTAAATAAAACAGTTGCAGTAACTGACAAAACTAGTTCTACATATGGACCTATTGGTTGGAATCGATTAGGACAAGGTATTGGTGGAGAGATGACTGGCGATACATCTGGATATTCAGTAGCATTATCAAATGATGGAACTATTGTTGCGATTGGAGCTGTTCATAATGATGGAAATGGTAACAGATCGGGTCATGTTCGTGTATATAAATATGATGCAAATAAAACAGTTGCAGAACCTGACCAAAATAGTCCTACATATGGACCAGTTGGTTGGAATCGATTGGGCCAAGATATTGATGGTAGTGATGCGGAAGATCAATCTGGACATTCAGTAGCATTATCAGGTAATGGACTTGTTCTAGGTGTTGGTGCTCCATTGAGTAATAATTTCGGTAGTAATTCAGGAGAAGTACGTATATTTTCTATAGATGGTCAAGAAGTTCCTGCTGGCGTTGCTGAGTTAGATATTTGTGGAAATTTACAGACTCGAATATTAACAACAACGAATGATGTTTCTATGAATCAAAAACTCTATGTTAATGGTGATGTTTCTATGAATGCTAATGTTGATATTGATGGTAATTTAGATGTTACTAGTGGAATATTAGCAGTAAATAATGGAATGGTAAAAATTGATACAGGTGACATAACTGGTATCCATACATCTGATTATACTGGTAATCCAAAACTTGCGGTAAATAGCCATATTTATACAAAAGGTTTAATTAATTATTATCAAAGAGGTGGGCAGCCTAGTGCTATAAATCTTAATTCTAATGAAATTGATTTTGTTACCGCAGGTCATGACAGAATGATAATTACTCCAGATGGTGACGTTTCCATGAATAATAAGTTAAGTGTAGGTAGTGATTCTTCATTTAATGGTAATGTTACCATTAACGGTAACTTGGAAGTAAGACAACAAAATAGTACTATTATAAATACCACTGTTAATGATTATCAATTAATTATTAGTGAAGATATTTCATTAAATGGAGTATTAAAAGTATCTGGCGATACATCATTAAATGGAGAATTATATTTAAAGAATGGAGCTACATTATCTTCTACATTAGCAGTTACTGAAGCTACTACTCTTGGTTCTACATTAGATGTTACTGGTGCTGCTACATTAGCATCTACAATGGAAGTTACAGGTAAAACTACTTTAACTGATGATGTTTCTATGAATAATAATGTTGATATAGATGGTAAGCTTGTTGTGAAAAGTAATATTATAAGTCAGCCTATTGTATATTCTGGTGATCAAGATGGAGCATACTTAATTGCTGGAACCACAAGTTGGACAGGCGCAACTACAAATTGGAACACATATGGATTTCAACATAAATTCAAATCAGATAGTAACGTTATGCCAAGAATATCAATTGATACAATAAATGGTGAAAAATGGACAATGTTAGAATCAGGTAAAATTGGTATTGATTGTATTAATCCAAGTGTAACACTTCAATTAGGAGATAATGGATCTGGTAAAAGTACTACTTCTATTGTGCAATCAGGAATATTTCAAGTATTTGATTCTAATTATAGAATGGAAGTACAGTCTAGTCAATTGGCGTTTAGAAGTATAGGTGGTAATGGTATTGGTTTTTATACTAGTGCGGAAACAAGTAATAGTATTGATGATTCAAAAATGATTATTAAAGGTAGCAATGTTGGAATTGGAACTACAAATCCTTCCAGTAAATTACATATACATCAAGAATTAACTTCTAGTAGTTTAATGTCTGCTGGTGAAATAAAATTTTCGACTAACAATACTGGAAATACAAGTTGGGAACTAGCATCAATTGAAAGTTATGTAAAAGCTAATAACGGTAATGCCAGTGGTTATCCTGGGGGCTTAATATTTAAAACAAAAGCACCTGATAATACAAGTACAAGTCTTCCAGTTGAGAGAATGGTTATTGATAGTAATGGCAATGTTGGAATTGGAACTACCGAGCCTGATGGTCCGTTACACGTTTCTATCTCAGATACTACCAGTGGAACTTGTTACTTTGAATTAAATCAGGCACGAAATCCTGGTAATAATATTAATCTCCTATTTAAAAGTAATCAGTATAAGTATGGTTCTATTGGTGGAATTGATTTAGCACCAACTAACAATGATAATTGGTGGGGTGGTCTTGTATTTCAAACATATGATGGGGGTAACGCTCCATACATGTTTGAAAGAATGCGTATTGATAGTCAAGGCAAAGTTGGAATTGGAACTACAACTCCTTCAAAAACCTTAGATGTTAGTGGAATAATTCAACATAAAGGATTAGCTATGACATCTGGAACAGGAATAGACCAAATAATAGAATTTACAAATATCCCTTCATTTACAGCTAATACTTGGATTGATTTACATGATGGAAGTAATTATTCTGGACCATATATTAAATATGACGGTTCTACAGCAACAAGTAATGTTTCATTTCCTTCTACTTATATAATGCAGTTGTATATCCAATCTAGTGGAAATTTTGATTTACACGCATCTGGTAATATATCATTTGGAAATCATCCTACTTCTGATTCCGATGGAAATACAGAAGAAATTGTCCTTCATAGAGGATACTATAAAAAAGCCAATGTATGGGCTAGAATGAAGTATGTTACTAGTGGTAGCAACCATGAAGTTCGTATGCAAATTAAAGTAGATACTGATGTTAGTTCTTTAGATCAATATAAATTAACTTTACGACGATTTATGTAATTATCAATAATGTAAAATGTGTATAGTCTATATAATAATGTCATTCGACCAATTAACTACTAATTATATCAATACTCCAGATAATAGTTCTGTATCTTATTGGGATGTTTGTGATTTAATTGACTGGCGGGAACCAAGACCAAACAGCGAAGGACAAACTAGATGGTCTATAAATGCATTATATAATACTACAAAAAATCTTATAGGAAAGGATTATTCAATTGAATATCCATCATCATATGACATCAGCGCACATTTTTTAACTAGAAATGAACTAGTAGTATCAAATATAGAAAATGCGAATCAATGGAATAAAAATACTGGACAGTTTACAGCAAATGTAAGTGGAATTTATAATATTTCATGGAGGTTTCGAGCTCAAAGTAACACATCCAATATTATTAAATTAGAAGTAATTAATGATTCAAATAGCGTTATCTCAGAACATATTGTTAATGATTCTTACATTGATACATCAGATGTATTATCTGGAAGTAAAAATATACATTTAGAAAAAGATTATAAAATACAATTTAGAGTTGCTGAGGGTAGTATAAGATTAACTATGAATTCACAATATATTTCCTACTCAGGTTTTACAGTTCTTAGGTATAGATATTAATAATATAAATTTATCAATAATTTATATAATTATGCCTTCATTCGATGTTATAAACGCAAATTCTATAAATAGTAAGAAATCATTGTGGTCTATAGAAGACGTATATAGATTACCAAATAGTGACAATTTACAAACCTATTCAGATATATCTCAAAATGATATATCTTTAACTGAAAATACTTTTATAGGTTCATCATATTTATTCGGTTGTAATTACACTGGTATAAGCGATATTGAAAATAGTTCTCAATTTGATCCTAGCACAGGGTTATTTACCGCAAATTTATCTGGTACATATCTAGTTACTTATAGTTTTAAATTACCAACAACAGGATTTATATATTTTGTTGCAAAAGATTCTAATGGAAATAGATTAAGTTCGTCATTCAAAACAGCTTATTATAAACCACCTCATGATTCAGGCGTTACAAAAGATACTATGCATACATCAGGAGATACTGTATTATATTTAGAAAAGGGCGGAACCATCGGATTTGAATGTATGGATCCACATTCAATAATATTCGTAGGTGAGAGGGCAAATGGTCAAAATGGTATAAAACCTTATTCTGGATTTACAATTTTAAGATTATAATTTATATATATAATAATTTTATATTATAAATGAGTTTTGATACCTTACAAATAAATGATCTTCAACATGCGAATAAACCAGTATGGGAAATATTTGACTGGAGCGGAACAGATGTGTCTGGAACAGTAATATATGCAAACGATGTAGTAAATAGTATTGATTATAATCATCCTAATATAAATAATACAGTTGAAAATATCTTAGGTGCTAGCGGCGCGTTTGGAGAAGGTGATGATGTATCAGGTAATTTTGGATGCATATATTATGGTAATCATCCACTTGAAAGTAATACCCAGTTTAATGCTCATGGTTCTTTTTATCCCAAAGTAGATGCAGTATATAAAATATCTTATCATTTTACAATAAAAAATGTATACGAAGATAATGAAGCACTACCAAATTTGTATTTTTCTGAATACAGCCCCGCCGATTATAACAACAACAGTTCCCTCTCTCTTCTTTATAGAGTATATGGAAACAACAATGCGAATGATAGACTTGATGAAAATTTTATATTGTCTGGAACTATTGTTCGTAGATTAGGAGTCAATCATTTTGTTAGGTTTGTATTTTGGAATAATAATAAATTAATAAAAGTTCATTTATCTTCTGATCTAGGATACAGCAGTTCTGGAATAACTATTACTCGTATGTAAATTATATAAACTATTTTTATAAATTTAAATTTAGTTAATAGTAATAATATATAATTTATAAAAAAAACTAATACTTATATATATAAATCTTAATGTCAATAGCCACTTTAAAACGAAAATCTCAAGCAAAATATAATAATAGTTTAGGTTCAGATACAATTTTTTCTATTTCAGGAACACATCGAAATCAAGGGTATGTAGGACAAACGAGTTTATCTCGTTCTTCATCAGATATAAATTGTACTGAAGATTCCACTGTTGTAAAAAAGAGTTCAATGGGAACAAAAGGAATGATAAATAGTAAATATAGATGGATACGTCGTCCTGCACCATATTCATCTGTAAAACCTGATGTAAATAACTTAACATCAGTGCAGAGTGAATATATTAATAATTTATCTAAGAAAACTATAAATGAAATTAAAAAAGGAAATGACCCAAATGACACTTCTTGTACTAATGTAAATACATCAACATTAAGTTCTTGTTTTAATTGTGATAAAACCCGTTCAAAAAACGAATACTTACCTATTTCAAGTGGTGAATATATTCAAGAAATAAATGATAAATGCCAAGATTATAACATAAAAACTACAAGACCTAGTATGGGTGTTCCTTTTCCAGGTATGTAAAATTGAAATAGTATAAATAAATAATATGATAATAAACTATTATATTATTAACATGGAAAACCCAAAACAACTATCTAGTGACCCTGAATTAAACGCATATTTACAAAGTTTATCTGAAAAAGAATTAAAAGCATATGAGATTGCCAAATCACATCTAGGTATGACATATCAATATGATAAAACTATAGGGTATTTAGCATGGAAAAAAAGTCAATCAGCACATAAATCCTAATTTAATTTTTGCTTTTTAAAATCTTTATAATTTAAAACTTGCTTTTGTAATCTTGTTTCTGATGTTAAATTATCAAGAAATTTTGAATGAAACCCATTTAATGAATTTTGAATCTCTTTTGGTGTAATAAATGAAAAATTATTAATTTTTCCAAGACAAATAAATTTATTTCGGTTATATATTTTCTCAGATGTATCAATATTCTGTTTTTTTTTATTTTGCTTTAATTTTACAAAATGAGATTTTGTATTTTTTTCTTTTTTTTTATTTAAATTAGAATCTTGTATATAAAGTTTGATAAAAGGGGAAGTATTGTTTTCAGGTGTAATTTCATCATCTACAAAAAAATCTCTACAATAATAGGTAGTTACAAATTTCATAGCTACAGAATTTAAAATATCATACGGAATACTTTGGGAATTAGAATAATAAGCAAATCCTTGTTTATATGGATCATATAACATAATTATATTACCACGTGGTGTATTTTCCAATAAAATTTTAGTTTTCCATGTAAGTTCTAATCTATTATTAGGTTCCATAATAATTTCTTTGTATTTTTCTTTAAGATAAAAGGTTTTATCAATATTACAATTTAAATCGGTATTAATATCATATGTTTTTAAAAACTGTTTTTTTTTATTATTAATATATTCAGTAGATATATCTGACATACTTACATATTTTATTTTATTATAATGATTTCGTATATATTTTATAAATCGTGAATATAATGTAACCCCACTAATAAAAATAAGAGGATTTATAATTTTATAAAAATTATTATAAAATATATATTTGCTGATGTATAATTTTAATGGTTTTATAAAAAAATTCATATAATTATGAATGGTTAAATATTTATGCTGTTTATATCAATATTTATTTTTCTTGAACTTCAGTTAATCTAATTTGAAATAACTGTTCTATTTCATTATTTAAAAAGGGGACTTCTATACGTTCATATGTTTTATAAGCATTATCGGGGTGGATACAAACCAAATAAAGATTAGTAACTTTTTTATCATATTTATGTTCTAATATAGTTTTATATACGTTAAGTTGAAGAGCATAATGCCAAAAATTAGTGTCTGGAAGATGAGAAATACAAGTAGTAGTAGAATATTTACCAAAATTATTTTCATGCTGAATTTCTTTGCATCTTTTCCAATCATATATTTGTAAAGTTCCATCTGGATTTTCAAATATCATATCAATTGAACCTGATAATTTTAATTCTTCATAATATACCATCCACTCAGTCCTATATGGTTTTAATTCTTTAAAATCGTCAGCAAATTTACAGAAATATTGATATTCGATACTATTATTTATAACATCTAATTTATTATAAAAACACTCAATATCATAATGCATCTTAGTTCCAGCTTGGGCGGCTTGATCTCTATTATCGTCCCACATTTTATTAATTTCTTCTTTTGTCATTTTATAATATTTATATGAAGGGTCAGAGCTCCATTTTTTATTTTTCAAAATATTATTTATAATACGGTCTGAATCAAATTTCTCAAAATGTTGATGATTCCATGTTGTTACTGACGTATAACCTCCTCGGTCTCCGCATACTGTATATATATGTGGTCCTTCTTCAAATGATATATTTTGATCGCGTGGGTGTGGGTTTAATTCTGCCAAATAAGTTGGCGGGGAATTATCTTTAGATTCTATAAAATCTGTCATTATTAATAAATTATAAAAAAATATTTTATTTTTTAAATATGCAATTTTACACAGTAAATTCAATAATAGATTTTGGAGATTGTTTTATTTGGTTAAATATATGTTTTTTTAATTTCTGAAAACGTGTGCTTTCAGAAATTTTACCACCTAAAATTTTTTCATAATAATTTAAATATAACTCATTATAATCTTCTTGTGTTTCTATTAATTGTTTATGTGGTTCATACCAATAATCTTGAAAATCATAAGCAAATTGATTTGTAATTCTTCTAATATATTTATCTAATTCTGGGCTCGTGTATCGTACCCATAGTTTATTATTATTTTCACTATTTTGAAAAACATAAAAGGCATTAGAATTTTCAAATGTTTGTATAGGTAATTTATTAAAATCAAATTTAGTTATAGCATTATCAAAAACACTATATAAACCTTGTAATAAGTCATTTTTATATACAATTTCTAAATTCTCATGAACATTTGTTAAAATATGATCTTTAATCCATTCAGAGAATGTAAGTTCAATACTAGAACAATATTCTGGTGTATTTAACAACTCTAATATATTTTGTTTTTTTCTTGTAATTTGATTTAATTTTTTATTTTCCTTTTCGAGTTTTTGAATACGACATGATAAATGTTGTATAATTTGGAACATTTCAGTTTGACTAGGTATAGGAATAGATAAATCAATCTCATGGTCTTGTTCTTTTTTAGTTTTATATAGAAACTCACAGCAAACTATGTGTCTATCATAATTAATTTTCTCTCTATAAGAGCGCTTACAAAAGTTACAATCATATGTTTTTGAAGTCATTTTTATTATTGTTTTTTTAACATAACCGTCTTTCAATTTTTCCAGAAACATTTAGTATAAGTATTTAGATTATTACATTAATAAATATTTTATCAATGATTATTATATAACCAATATGCTTGAAGAGATTTTATCAAATAAACAAATCTGGACAATTTTAATTATATTATTAGTATTATTTTCTATAACTGAACTATTAAAATATATGAATTTATACGAAGGAATGGAAAATAAAGAAGAAGCAAAAACAAGTACGGAACATAAAAAATTAACAAAATTATATAATTTTTAAATTTAGTATTCAAAGTAAAGCAAAATAATGATAAATTGTATATAATTTATCCTGTGGTATATTATATATAACAAAAATGAGTCAATACGTTGATAACAATGAATTATTTTTAAACCCCCGAGTAAAACAGTATGGTAGTCATATGGTAATGTCTAATGTTCATAAACCAACCAAAACTAAATTTGTAAATATAGATACAAAGTTTAGTGATGAATATAATAATTTTGAAGTAGCTAATTATAATATTACTTTACCTGAACGTATTAATAATATTAAAACATTAACTGTATCAAATATTGAATTACCTATGTCATTTTATAACATTTCATCAGCATTAGGAAATAATAGTTTTAAAATTACAAATTTAGAGGTGGACCCTGCTTTTTCATTTTTAAATCCTATTTCTACTGGTAGTATTAATTCTAATAATCAATTTGTTGATACTATTGTTATACCTGATGGATATTATACTATGGAAGAATTAAAAAATACTATAAATAGTCTTATACAAAAAATTAAAAGAATACCAAGTAATTCAGAAGGTGAAATAGTATTAGATAATGCGGATAATATTATATATGAAGCTGATGGTACTACTATATTAACATTAACCGCAACAAATTGTATATTTAATACAGACGGAACAATTAAATATAATGTAGATGGTAATGGAAATTTCATTTTAAATTCTATTGGGTTTTATGAAGTTACATTAATAGATGGTGCTACAAAAGCATATGTTAGCAATGGTTTAAAAAATACCAATGACCTACGATTCGATTATTATGTAAAAGGTTCTCATGGAAATCAATGTTTTTTTTATTCAACTAGTTCTCAAATGATTATAGATTTCGCTGTAAATAAAGAAGGAAGTTTTGATAAATATAATTTTAAATCAAAATTAGGTTGGGTATTAGGTTTTCGTGAGTTGAATTATACTATTACTCATAATTATCAACCAACAGAAGTAGATAATGATCCTACTGATGGTACTGGTCCTGATGGGCAAGAATTAACGTATGGTAAATTTTTAGCAGATTTAAATACACCAAGATATGTATATTTAGCATTAGAAGAGTTTAATAAAGGACAACAAAATTCGTTTCTTTCAACAACATCATCTTCGTTGATTAACAAGAATATAATAGGAAGAATAACATTAGACAGAACTACATATGGCTTTGGTAGTTATTTACCCGCGAATAAAGCTAATGGTATGTTATTAAGTGATATCCGAAATTATAATGGTAATATGGATTTACATAAATTAAATTTACAAATTATTAGTGATACTGGAATACCATTACCCTTAAACGGTTACGATTTTTCGTTGTGTTTAGAAGTAGAGTATGATTAAAATGTAAAATTGAAATTAAGAAATAATATTAATTTCAATAAATAATATAATGAGTGAATTTTCAAAACAATTAGATAAATTTAAATATGAAGAAGATGATAAATTAAGTAGTGATATAAAAATAATAGATAATTCTATTCATATTACTAATAATAATTTAGAACTTTCAGAATTATCACCAGAACAATTATACGCTTATAGAAAATTTATAAAAGGAGAAAATTTATTTATAACAGGTTCAGGTGGAACGGGAAAAACACATTTAATAAAATATTTTACAAAATTTGCGAATAGTATTAATAAAAAGATTCAAGTATGTGCGATGACTGGTTGTGCTGCTATATTATTAGAATGTAATGCCAGAACACTACATTCTTGGAGCGGAATAAAATTAGCAAAAGGAACAAAAGAATCTGTTGTATCCAGTGTAATTCATAATAAACATTCTGTTAAAAGCTGGAAATCATCAAATATTTTAATATTAGATGAAGTTAGTATGTTATCTAAAAAAGTATTTGAAATTATAGAAAAAATAGCTAGAATTTTGAAAAAGGATCCTAGACCATTTGGTGGTATGCAGGTTATATTTACAGGTGATTTCTTCCAATTACCACCTGTAAGTAATAATGACGATCCGGAAAGTTCGTTATTTTGTTTTGAATCACCTATTTGGAATAATTTATTTAAAATAGAAAATCAAATTGAATTAAAAACCATTTTTCGTCAAACTGATGATATATATATTAATATTTTACAGCAAATTAGACATGGTAATCTAGATGATAAAAATAAAGAAATTTTAAATAAGTATGTGAAACGTTCTTATGATTCTAATAATACAAATGGTTGCATTCCTACGAAATTATTTCCTCTTCGTTCAAAGACTGATTATATTAATTCTATAATGTTTAAAAAGATAAAGGAAGAGGAATTTGTATTCGAAACTATACGGAATGTAGATAATTCAGTTTATATAGACTCTAAAAAACCTATTCCATTTGATATAATAAAAAAAGCATCTATGTTAAGTGAAAAAGAAATAACATATGAATTAGATTTATTAACAAATAGTATATCGGCGCCTCAAGTTCTGCGTTTAAAGAAAGGGGCAGCGGTTATGTGTACTGTAAATCTAGATATGGAAAATTCTATATGTAATGGTTCTCAAGGTATTATAATTGATATTAAAAGAAGAGAAGATAAGTATTTACCTGTTGTTAAATTTTCGAATGGAATTGAAAAACTAATAGAATTATATTCTTGGCAATCAGAAGAATTCCCAACGTTATCAATACAACAGGTTCCATTATGCTTAGCTTGGGCTTTAACGATTCATAAAATACAAGGAGCTACTTTAAATATGGCAGAAATGGATATCGGACAAAGTATATTTGAATATGGACAAACATATGTTGCGTTATCAAGGATTAAATCTTTAGATGGATTATATCTATCTGACTTTAATAGTAAAAAAATATGTGCTAATCCCAAAGTTATTAAATTTTATAAGACATTATTAAAAAATGATATATTAGAAAAAGAAGATAATAAAAACACCATTACAGAGTTAAAAGAAGAAGCATATGAAAATAATAAAGATATAAAAATAATAAAATTATAATATATAATGGTTGCCGGTAGTATATTACCAATAACTATACACAATGATAAATTATATTTTTTATTTGGAAAAGAAAATGAACTTGAAAAATCAGCTAAAGGATGGTCTGATTTTGGAGGTAGAGCAGAAGCTGGTGAAACACCATATAAAGCAGCTTTACGTGAAGGTAGTGAAGAATTAACCGGTTTTTTAGGAAATAAAAATCAAATACAGAAGTTAATTAATAAAAATGGTGGTGTATTCAAAATAACACATAATAGTTATCACGTCCATATGTTTTTTTTAAAATACGACGAGAACTTACCAAAATATTTTAATAAAAATCATTATTTTTTATGGAATAATATGAATCAAGCAGAATTACATAAAACCAAATTATTTGAAAAAATAGAAATAGATTGGTTTTCAAAAGAAGATATACGACGAAGGCGTAAAGATTTCAGGCCTTTTTATAAAAATATTCTAGATTTAATAAACCGCAATATTATTAATATTGAAACATTTGCAAAACAAAAAGAAAATATTTAATTAATTAACGTATATATAAAAATAAAATACATATTAATTGTATAAGATAATTAATATGTCATGGAAACAATATGGTGGTATTCGACAAAATGATAATTTAAAGAATGTAGGCGTAGGTACATTAGTCGCAGATGATATTATATTGAGAAAAGTAAAAGTAAGCACACATGTATTTGATGATACTATTGTCGCAAAAAAAGATATCCAAGTTCATAGAAATCTAGATGTTAGCCAGAACGTAGATGTTTGTGGTAACTTAGTAGTTCATAATAATATTCATTCAAATAAATATGTCTTTGATACAGACACTACATTAAATAAACGTTCATATATTTCATCTGATACTACATTAGATTATATTGGATTAGGTACACATCATCCATTAGCATTTGTTGATATTAGTTCTGCTGAAATTAATACTTTTTCTGCTCGTAATAATAGACCATTAATACGTAACTTTTTAACACAAAATGCTTTAAATTCTGGAGTAATTGTAGATACTAGTAATGATATTGCAAATATTAATTTTCAGTATAGAAATGTAAATAAAATATTATTAGAGAATGAATTTCCTGAACCTAGATCTAAAATATCAGTAGATATATCTAATAGTATTTTTACAATAGATAGTAGTATAAACAACATTATATCTAATGATACTTCATCTTTTTCTAGTAAAAATGGAACAGTAATAACTACTCTTAGTGGAGATAATACAATAATAGGAGAATCAAATATAATAACAAGTGTAAGTGGTGATATAACAATTACATCAAAAGATGCTGTTATTATAACAGGCATTAGTGGAGATGTTGATATTAGCTCTAATATGGGAAATGTTAATATTATATCCTCAGAATCTACAAAATTAAAATCAGCAGTAAGAATTTCTGAAAGGGATGATATATTACCAATAAAGAATGAACCATTTACTATATATGATAATAGCCAATCAGAACCATTTGTACCAAAATACTATAACGACTCAAATTTAAAAACAGGTAATTCTATAGTATGTGTTGCTAATGGAAATTCTGAAACTACTTTTGCACATTTATTAACACCAGATGTTAAAGGGTTATCTATAGGAGGAGGTGCTTTTGTCAAAGATGCGTCTAGAGCATCTGGATTAATTGGTCTTTCTACAACCGACGCATCATTTATTCCTTCACAATCATATGTTTCTAATAATAATACTATATATCGAACAACTACAGGAATAAATACATACGCTCCGCAATTGAATAATTATGTAATGGATATTAATGGACCTACTCGTATTGGTAATGGTGAATTACACCCTATACTTAATCACACATCAAAACTTACAGATATCCAGTCAAGCAAAGATAACAGAAACTATGTATTTATTAGTGGAAGAAGGGAAAAAAATGTAAATGAAGGTGATGGTAATATACCAGAAACATATGGGTATTCATCTATAAACTCTGGTAAAACTTGGAATAAAGTATTAATTGAAAAGAACGATGTTAACCAGAAAAATGATACAAACTTGTTTTGTATTAACGATAAGGCATATATTATATCAAGTAATGCTCGTATTCATAGATATGATTTTGTTACCAATATTATAGATTTAAGTAATGAAATTATTAACGATATAAGAGAGACAAATTCTATATACGTTAAAGGTAATAGCATCATTTTTCCAGGTAAAAATAAACAAGAAACAAATTCAACTCCGTCTAGAGTGTTTTATACTGATATAACAGCTAATTTTAATAATTTAATTAAAGATGATTTATCTACTATACAAACAAATATAACCAATATTGTTAGTTCTGATGGTTTTGGAGATAAAGTATATTTTGTAGGAGATGGAATACAAATAATCGACTACTCAGATCAATCATCTCCTCAATTAACAAATCATATTACATTAGGTAATTATAATACAGTTTCAGCATATGATACAAACAAAGCTATCGCAGCTGGCACAAATGTAATATCATATACTAATGATGGAGGTAATACTTGGACTAATGTTCCTCATATTACAATTAATGGTAATAATATAACACAATATGTAATTAAAAAATTATCTATGTTAAGCAATGGAGATGGTTTAGCTATAGGAACATATAATTCAGGAACATTAGGTATAATTATTTATATGAAAGCAAATTCTAATATATGGGAGACTATACCATTAGAAACCGCTTTTTCTTCATTTGGTAATGAAGAAATTTTAAAATCAACTAGTATAAACAATGTATGTATTTCTAAGGATGGTGGTTTTGTATTTACAAATGTAACTCAAGAAGTTTCTAATGATAATAATTCACAATCTTATATTAGTGGTTCTAGCACTGTATATTATGGTTTGTATCCAGCGTTATTTGATGTGTATAATAATAAAGTATTAGATGTAAATGGTGGTATGAATGTTCAAGGCCAAATATTACAATTTTAATTATAAAATAAATATAAATTTTATTAATAATATAATTTATATATATAAATGAGTGAATGGTTAAATGCTTCATCTACGTCTAATAAATTAAGACAAACATATTTTCAAAATTTTGTGGATGTTAGTGGTACAATATCAGTTCGTAATGATAATAATTTAAATCTTTATAAAAATGATAGTTCTACTCCTGAATTTAGTATTAATTCACAAGAGATTAAGATTAAACAAGATGGCGTATATTATGATGTTAGTAATAATAAGTTAATACATATTAAAGATTTATCTGAAAATGTTCAAACTAGATTAAACGATTTAATTAGTAAAACACAAAATATAACATCGGATACTAACGATACTTCATTTAATTCTAATGTAGATATTAGTGGCGAATTAACTGTAACAAAACAAGCTGTATTATCTTCATCATTAGAAGTTACAGGATCAATTGGTGTTAATACTAATACACCTGCTGTAACTATTGATATTAATGCTACAGATGCTATACGCGTGCCAATGGGAACTACAGAACAACGACCAGTTACTACTGATGCTGCTACACATGGTGGATATATTCGTTATAATTCAGAAAATTCACAATTTGAAGGATACGGACCAGGAAATTCATGGGGGTCTCTTGGAGGAGTTATTAATGTTGCACAAAATACAAAAATTATTTCATCAACACCTAATGCTGATTCAACAAATAATGAACTTATTTTTTATACAGCTCCTGCTGGTAGTATAAATTCAGCAGATGCTACCGAACGTATGAAAATATCAGACACTGGTAATATTACTATCGCAAAAGACTTATCAATTAGTGGAGCTACTACAATAAGTTCTATATTAAATGTTTCAAAGGCAACTACATTAAATTCAACATTAAATGTATCAGATGCTACTACGCTCGGTGGAACATTAAATGTTACTGGTAAAACTAATTTGTTAGATGATGTTTCTATGAACGGAGATCTTACAATTGAAGGTGATTTTACAGTAAAAGGTAATTTATCTGTTTTTCAAACAACTACTAACGAAGTTATACAAACACATACCATTGTAAATAATTATTCTCTTGAAGTAAGTGAAGATTTATCATTAAATGGAAAATTAAAAGTATCTGATGATGCTTCGTTAAATGGAGAATTATATGTAGATAAATCTACTACATTAGGTTCTACATTATCTGTTACTGGTAAAACTAATTTAAATAATGATGTTTCTATGAATGCAAATGTAGATATATGTGGGAATTTGTATGCACAATATCCTATTGCTTCAATTCCACCAACCGCAATTGAAGGGGTAGGAACAGAAGATGGAAAAGTAGCGGTTAGTGTTTATACTTCTGATGAAATTAGATTTGATGATGATGATTTTGTATTAGTAAAAGAAGATGACGATAAAATACAAATCACTCCTTATGGAATTTTTGTATCAGAAAATGTTATATTCGATGATGATGATGGTTTCGCTTTATTTAAAGAAAATCCTACACCAAAGATAGAACAAGACCTTAGTTTATTAGGTAATTTATCTGTATCTGGAGATACAATACTAGTAGGAAGCACAACTGTTAAAACATTACCTATCGAAACAAATAATAATCAAGCTGCATCTTGTGCATATGTGCAGAATCAAAATTATATATTATCTAGCACGTTAATGCGACAATTTGAATAAGTTTAGTATTTATAATTATAAAACTTATAAATACAGATTTTCTTTAATATTCTTTTCGGAATATCTATTATACAATGCCCAACTGGTTAGATTTATCCAGTAGTTCGAATTTATTTAAAGCGGCATATGTTAAAGGTTTTGTAGACATTAGTGGTGGAGACTTAATCACCCGAAATGGAAAGTTATTAATTAATAACGATTCTAGTTTAAACTCAAATGTATATGTTGGAAATAAATTATTAGTTGGTGTAGAAACTTCAGATTATACTTTAGATGTTTCTGGTAATGCAAGATTTTTAAATGATGTTGATATTTGTGGTAACATTACATTTGGTAATTCTGAATTTAAATCGAATGTTACTGTTGATGGAGATACTATAATGGCAAATACATTAGATGTATCTAAATCTACAACATTAGCTTCTACATTAGCTGTTGGTAAAGCTGCAACGTTATCGGATATATTATCTGTATCAAAAGCAACTACTTTAAATTCATCATTAGATATTGTTGGTAAAACTACAATGGTTGATGATGTTTCTATGAATGCTAATCTTAAGGTTGGTGGTGATTTAGTTGTAAAAGGTAATTTATCTGTATTTCAAACTACTTCTAATGAAATTATTAATACACATACTATTGTAAATAATTATTCATTAGAAGTTAGTGAAGATTTATCATTAAATGGAGAATTAAAAGTATCCGGTGACGCTTCATTAAATGGAGAATTATATGTTGAAAAGGCAACTACATTAAATTCTACATTAGATGTTGTTAAACCAGCATCTATGGCAGATACCTTATCTGTTACTAAAGCAACTACATTAAATTCCACATTAAATATTTCTGATGCTACTACTGTTGGTGGAACATTAGATGTTACAGGTAAAACTAATATGATTGGCGATGTTTCTATGAATGGTAATCTTAATATTGGTGGTGATTTTACTGTAAAAGGTAATTTATCTGTATTTCAAACAACTACTAATGAAGTAATACATACACACACTGTTATAAATAATTTTGCGTTAGAAGTTAGTGAAGATTTATCATTAAATGGAGAATTACTTGTTTCAGGTGATGCTTCATTAAATGGAGAATTATACGTAAAAAAAGCTGTAGATTTAAAATCTACATTAAATGTTGATAAGGCTGCTACTATTGGTTCTACATTAGCTGT
>CEOU01006406.1_pt1 | contig 18994 bp, 4 predicted proteins | sample 530731 | NCBI WGS metagenome assembly CEOU01 (sample SAMEA2620894, study PRJEB7988) | marine metagenome | isolation source: saline water (ENVO:00002010), including
TTTACGTCTTCTTTCTGGGATGAAGACCTTGTGACAGAAGGTCTATTGTCAACAAAGATGGTATTTCCAGAATACTTCTCCACTTCTGGTTGTGCGACACCAGAAGTAAAGCTTTGACCCAAGTAATATGTCCTATTATTTATTACCGTACTTACACCTGTAAACACAGTGTCAATCCCGAGATTGACCGATCCACCTACGATTGTGACATTACCACCAGTTAAGGTTTCGGAGGTAAATCTATGAGCTTTGAATCCATAAATCGGATCAGAGTTCAAAGTACCGTCAGAATTAAACCCTGCGGTGGTTCTATCTTGCCATAATTTGAGAACTCCAGTGGTTTGGTCATAAGCAACGACTCTACCGACAGCTGTAGATCCCAAACCAACAGTTTGAGTGACATAATCGTCTGGTGTGAAGACAGCTGAACTGTAACCAACTCCAGTAAGTCTCAAAGCATAGACTGCACTGGCTTTATCAAGGTTCAGAAGTGAACTAGAGTTGTAAGCTGTTGGATTTTCGACTAATCCTACCCTTGAAAACTGGTTTCCAGTGATAAAATCGGGATTTTCAGTGTCATTCTCAAATCTAGCATAAGAAAGAACACTGTAAGCACCTAATTCTCGGTAAATATCATATCCATGACCACCATTTGGGGGAATAATTACGTTAAAAACTGGTTTTGTAGCTCCTGTTGGAACTCCACCAGCCTCAAGATCGACAGTTCCGAATGTATAACCTGATCCTCCACTAGAAATTGTGACAGATTCAACTTTTGAGTCGTTATTAATAACTACAGTAGCCTCTCCACCCGTTCCATCACCCTGAATTGGTACTCTTGTATAGGTAATATTGGCTGTTCCCAGTCCAACACCACGATTTCTTACAGTTACAATCTTAAGTTGACCACTTGTAGAGGCGTTTTGTCTCATTGCGGCGTCAACAGAACCGACATCATACCAATCAGATGGTACAGGGATGTAATCTGTAGAGTCAAACTTGATTGCTTGACTTGGTTTAATAGTATAAAGATACTTCCAGATATATCCATCACCACTTGAACCAGCAGCTCTTGGTTCTAGGTCTGTAAATGTGGGTTCATCAAGAGAAGGACCACCTTGGAAATTATTTTCAACTGTGGCGTTATTATAGAGACAAATGTAAACTCTGTAGTCAGAGTTCATCACATAATAGTTTGCTGAATAGATGTCAAAAGAACCAGAAGGAAGAGATGGTTTATCTCTACTAATGTCATTTCTCCACATGTCATAGGTCACACCAGATGACCAGACATTCTTTCTAATAACCTGACTAACATCGGAAGAGTTAATCTTCTTCATTGCCAACATCGTATCCCAATAGTCATTCGACTCATTGAGATTGTCCTTAGGAGATGGTGGTGTTGTGTCCCAAGTGGACTCATAGTCCGTGGCGTTCGGAAGACCAATGAACGCATAATAGGAATTCGTAGAGGATTGGACCCCTGCTACGAAATTCCTAGCATTCAAAATACGAAGTTGATCAGTGATTATCGCTGCCATTTTATTTGGACTTTTTTGTTATTTATTAAGGATAAAGATCACTTTTTCATGAGATTGATTGCCAGACTACCTGAATCTATGCCGACACTATCACTTACTCTAGTTACAATGAAGTCGGCATATGAGGTATATCTAGTAACACCAATACCAACAGCTGTAGTTGAAGGTATGTGGTCATTCATACTAGTAGTGATGACATAATCACTGGAATTGGTAAAGCTGGAAGAAAATGTGGCTCTGTAATGACCTGCACCAATTCGTGAAGCAGTAACTCCAGACATTCCAGTCCATGTTGGTGAAGTACCAAGAGCAATTTCACCTTGTTTACTACCTGGTGGTGTATAAATTGTAGACGCGGTTCCAGCAATTGGTAATGCTGATGTTGGTGCAGTGAAGTTAGAGGTGTATCTCGCAGATTTAGAGATTCTAACATCATCAATAACCATGCTGGCATAATGATCATTAGTGTTCAGGATCTTATAATGATATCCGAAGGATAGATAAGAAGATGTTCCACCCCATGAAAGATTAGCATCGGTAAGAGTGCTACTCGATCCATTTGTCTGAACCGTTTCCGTCCCATTTATATAAAAGTGCATCGAACTATCACTAGGGTCCCTAACGAGAGCAATATGATTCCACTGATTCAACAGATTTGTTGAATCCATGGATCCAATAATTGTTCCAGGAGCAGCAGAGGTATATGAGTCACCATTATTGTTGTTATACCATCGAAATACATAAGTTGTTCCTGCATTATACTGCAGGAAAATTCCCCAATCATGTTCGGGGGTATTGTCAAGCTCAGTTTCGGTTATGATTGGAGCTATATTCCCCGAAGTTGATGATGGTAAAGAAGTCATGTAGAGCCACGTCTCAATCGTCCAACCACCTGTAAAGTCAAATAGTGAATCATTTGTATTAGTTTCCCTGTTGGTCCATGCAAATGGGAAGTTTCCAGCGGCACCACTAAGTCTTAATGCCTTGGATCCATATTTGACTGGGGATCCAACTAAATCAACATTATTAGTTTCTACATTATCTGGTGATTGATCAAGTCCTGCTCCAACAACCTTTTTGTTTTCAATCTCACCAACATTAGTAGTATCATCTTCAAAGTCCAAACGGAGCATTACATTATCCCAATCACTATCCTCTCTTCTTGTGACTGGTGTTCCAGTAGCAAGGACAAACTCTCTCCAAACAGCTCCATCATAGAAGAAAGGAGCACCACCAATCTGTTTGAATTGACCAGTAGTTCCAGATGTACCAACAACTGTTGGGTTGTTGTGTGTCAGTGTCATCATCGGTGTCTCGACACCATCAGTAGATGAACCTGCTCCGATAATTGCATTAGTCGCGGTGACAATACCTACGACCTTGATACGACCACCAGTGACCTCACCAGTAACAGTCAAACCACCTGTGACATTTACACCATCAGTAGCAGTTTCGAGTTTCTTGTTGTTGTCATAGTAGAGTTCAACTCCACCATCTTGATCAAACTTTCCTAGATATTCAGATCCATCAGAATTGGTAATTAAGAGACGACTAGCATTGACGTTTAGGTTACCAGTTCCAACATCTTTAATTACACTATGAGATCCAGTATGTAAGATCTGAAGATCATGACCAGCACCCAACATGATGGCTTTACCATCACCTAGACTAATACTACTTCCTAAACTGACATCCCCTGTGAAAGTAGATAATCCAGAAACATTTAACTGTTGAGACTGTGTAGTTCCATATACAGTAGCACCAGTACCAGTGGTTTCAAACTTCTTGACATTATCATAATAGAGTTCTACAGCACCATTTTGATTTGCGATTACACCATTCTCACCATTATTAGGATATAAACCAATATTTTTTCCCTCAATATCAAGATCTTGAGAAAGAACTCTAACTATTCCTTTAGTTGATGCTGTATTATATTGGAAACTAAACTCTTGACTATTTCCCAATTCAAGTCGATTATTTGAGAAAGTTCCTCCAGGAATTCTTAAACCAGATGTTGCTGTGACAAATCCAGTGACTTCTAAGTCATTCTGAATCTTAACTTTCTTTGTGGTAGTAACGCCTGTATTAGAATCATATGTTGTCCAAGTTCCACCAACTCCACTACCTCCACCACCAGCGATGGTAATTGTTTTAGTTACTCCAGTTCCTGATGCAACTACACCATCACCAACAAAATTTAATGTAGTTGCAGTTGTAGCTAATGCAACACCTTCATCCTGAACATCAATACCACCAGAACCACCTCCACCACCTGAGGAAGAGATTGTAATAGTGGCATCTTGACCAGTTCCAGTCGCTGTAACATCAGCTCCAACAAAATTGATTGATGTGATACTGGTTGCAGTTCCTACAGCAACACCCTCTTCCTTGATGGTAATGCCATTGATACTACCACTACCACCACCAGTTGCATTGATTGTTACATCACCTGTGCTGGAACTCACAGAAACATTAGTTCCAGCAACGATACTAGTGACTGGGGTGCCAAGAGTAGTACCATCTCCAAGAGCCGTATACAGCTCATCAAAGTTAGAATTTATCTTTATAGCACCAGATAACAAATTATCACCAGTTCCATCATTAGGGGTTGAACCAGTGTTGATACCTAGTTTAGACATTTTCTACAGATCTTTCCGTTTAGTTATTTAGATGTAATTGACAAACTTCAATGGTTTTGATCTTTGAACAAGACCCGCTGTTGAAATACCAACATAACCGTTATCATTGTATGAGTTATACTCTCTAGGACTTGTTCTTGGTTCAAACTGTATTCTACCCCAGCTGAATTTACCAAAACTAAAGGACGATGAAATACCACCAGTGAATACCTCAACCAACTGTGAATCATAGGTAAACAGTGATGAGTCAAATGACAATGTAGTAGATGAGAATGAAACTGTACTGACACCAGAGATGTTACAGAATACTCTTCTAATCACTGTACTACCAATACCAATTACATTAGTGGTTAATGTTTGATGATCTCTGACTGACCAGATACCATCAACAAAACTGGTTGTAGTACCAACAACTGTTGAATTATCACTTCCTAGTGCGGTAAATGATCCATCTCCAATGTTACTATTGTATACAGTGAAGAAATCACCAGTTGAGATTCCACTAACCGTAATTGCCGAACCAACAATATTAGTATCTCTCAAGAATGAACCTTGATCAATAAAGAGATCAAAGATTATTCTAGTTTCACTACCAACAGTTGTAGTTCCAAATCCAACAATCGTTCCATAATCACCCTCATAAGAAGAGACATTTATTGACTCTTTGGAGATCTTTGGTTGTTCAAAGATAACAACTGGTGGTTCAGAGTAGTAACCACCACCATCAGTGATGGTAACAGAATCCACTACACCAGATGTGATGGTAGCCGTTGCTGTTGCGATGGTTGTGACACCAAGTGTGGATCCGATTGTGACTGTAGGTGCCACAGTGTACCCGAGACCAGCGTTAGTGATTGAGATACTAGTGACAGTTCCAGCTGTGGATACGATAGATGTACCAGAAGCTCCAACAATGTTATCTTGTGAAGTGATGGTAATAGAATTTTGGAAGTCTCTAATTTGACTCTCATTTCTAGAATCAAAGAGAGGTCTTACACTATCAACATATGCTTCGGTAGAACCTAAACCAACTGGTTGAATAATATATGAGGTTGGGAAGATTTGTGGTTCATACTCAACTCTGTCTTTACCAACCTCTTGACCATTGATGATCTTATCGACGGTCTGTTTACACCAGGTAACAGGTCTCAGAATATTTCTGTCACTGGTAATACCAGGACCAGGATAAACGTTAGTTTGAACCGAATCCAGTGTGTTGATACCAGTTACAGTTCTTACATCCTCATCGAAGAGGATACCCTGTGATGGTGGGAAATTATCAATGTCAAGAGTATCACCAACCTTGACAGTTTCGACAATATCAGTGAAGATAACGTCAATATCTCCACTGCCCTTATAGAACAGAACTTTAGAAGTATCACCAGCTTTTGGTGGTTCAGTGAATTCAACTGTACTACCACCAGTAAATACAAATCCTTTACCTGGTTCCTGAAGAACATCGTTGATGAAGATCAGAAGTGTCTGGTCAACTTCAATATTTGAACCTGGAGATGACTGAATAGAAACAGGTTGTGTGTTCAGGAGGAGTCTGAAGTCTCTAGTTACACCATTGAACAAGTCATCAAATTTATCAAGGACTTGAAGTTGTCCAACAGACCAACCATTGAAGTTATCTGTGAAGATTTCATCAATAGTGATTTGGAACTCTTCAAATGATGCGGATGGATCAGTTGGAATTCCAGTAGGACCACCGACTGGAACAGTCAGTATTTCACCTTCACCATATGCGTATCCACCATATCTGAATTCAAAGTCAATAACACTAGAACCTTGACCAACCACGATGTTGACGGTTGCACTCTTACCAGCTCCAGTTGGTCCAGCAGAACTATACTGAACAGGGATATTGTCATATGAATGAGGATCATCAAATACCAGTTCTGGTGGATTGGTTGATGTATAACCAGTTCCTGGATTGGTAATGGCAACACTGACAATATGACCACCACTGATTGCTGCTGTTCCAATAAACTGAAGACTTGGTTCTCCATCAGTCTGAACACCAACATTGACAACTGTCTGAATACCAGCTCTGTAACCAGAACCACTATTAGCGATACTTACAGCTGATACTTGTCCAGAAGCATCGATTGTTACTGTACCTCCAGCTGCAACCAATGGTTGATAACCAAAACCAGCCTCAGATCCAACAGAGACGATTAAACCACCGATGGGAATATCAGAGTTATTAGGATCATATCCAGTGGTGACACCAGCACCAGTAAATGTGACAGTAGTGACTCCTACAGATTCTTCCATACTGTAAGTACCATCACCAACCACAGATCCTTCTGGAGCTTGGAAGATATTGTTGATCAGAATGATACCATTGTCAGTGGAGTACCCAACAGTGGATGAACCCTCATAGTCAAGAGTAAATGACGTATTGATACCATTGAACTTATGAGAAACATCATCAAAAACATAGTTTTTAGAATATGTCTCAGTGGTTGAATTGACAGGAGCAGATCTCATGAAAGTTCTACCCTGGAAACTAGAGCTGGTCGTAATACCAGTCCAATCTCTTTGATCAGGTGATGCAGCTGATGTAGTGCTCAATGGTGTGTTACCATATGGAGCGGAAGCGAAGTTGATATTGTTACCAACAATATTGTAGTTGCCACCGATTTTAGTAATCGTTGCTCCAGTTGTGTGGACCCCAAGTGTAGAACCAAGTTGTGCTCTTCTAGCTCCAAATTTGGTTGAACCAGCGATACCAACTTCATTAAGAATTAAGTATTCATCATCAATCTTAATAATATCACCACTAGCGAAGGAAGTGATTCCAGTGACGTTAAAGATCTCTTGGAACACAATATCTTGATTGAGTGTTGATCCAATAGATGTTGGTGAAACTGGAGCTTGTACCATATTATCAATGGCCACAAGAGCTTTAGCGTTCTGGTTGGTAGATGTAATGACATGAGAGGCACCAATACCAACACCACTAATTGGTAAGACCTCTGGAACCAACTTCAGTGCGTTTTCAGCTGTTGATGCGAAACGAATTCTACCATCATCAACTTTTACAACAAACAAATTGGTTGGCAGTTTGTCTGTAACACCAATACCAGGAACATTGGTTGATGTGATTTCGATAGCTTGTGTTGTTCCCGCTCCAGCGTATGAATAACGAACTTCTTCACCAGTCACAAAGAAGTGATTTGGAATTGCAACTGCCTTAGATGAGGTATCAACAATAGAAGAACTACTTCCATCAAATACTCTTCTGAAGATTTCGTTTCCATCATGATAAAGACCAAATTCAGTTACAAGATCAAGTTTAGTTCCCTTGTATCCATCACCATTTGACTTGATAACAACATTGTTATGATCAATTTCAGTTGGGTTGGTGTTGAGGTCAAATATCATCAGATCAATAGCAAAAGTTCTGACTTCAACGTCTATACCTGCAATTGGTGTATATGTGATGTTCTTGGTTGTTCCTGAAGATGAAACTCCAACCTGACCAAGATTAGCACCTGTACGAATGTTTCCATATTCAACAAAAGTTTCATTTGATGATGAATTACACATTCCAAATTCAAACATCTCATACTGACTGTTTGTAGTATCTGTGACCAGGACTACGTTATATGATGCCGAATATGGAGTGTTATAGGAAGAAATAACATTAGCAGTTGGTGAACCAGAAGATGCAATTGTAGTTTGTGTTGACTTCAATCTAGCAACATCCAGATCGTAGTTTCCAGCTGTTGTGTTGGTGTCAGAAATTAGTGTTAGTGAGGTTTGTGATTCTAAGTTACCAGTGATACTTGGGATGAAATCAACTTTGACAACTCCAGAATCAATATAAGAATGATATGTTCCAAGTCCAAGTGTTCCAGAACTTGCAAGGGTGTTTTGCATATCACCATACTCAAGTTTGGTCACCGTAGTTCCATCATGGATGATATTGATTTCTGTTGAATCATATTGACCAGATGAAATTCCAGATGTAGCTTCAATCATTGTCAAGATCTTAGCTGATCTGTTGGATGTTGAGAATGAAGCGATCGTCGTAGTTGTTCCAGATGAAACACTAGTTTGAGAACTTGCAATACTTACAACATCACCGAATGATGTTGAACCAGTTCCTGCTACACCGTCAAGTAGACTGATAGAGAGAATTGATGTTTCATATGAGTTAAATGCAAACTTAACAGGGTGGAATGTCAGTTCCCATTCACTAGAACCAGCCAACTGATAATCAAAGTAACCAAGTCTTGGATATGTTTCAAGAGTTGAATACTCATTGATGTATCCAATTCCAGCATTTTGAATAAGATTTACAATTGAGAATTGTCTCTCATCAGTAAAGACAGTATCCTCTGCGAAGGTGAATATTTTATTAAAGATGTAATTTGTTTCAAATTTACCGATTGGTTCAAACTTCTCAGCTCTTTCATTACTATTGAAAGTTCCACTGATGTCATCAATTGAAAGAACTCTGTTACCTACAGACTGGAAGTAATCTGTGAGAATTCTATTCTCAAAGAAGATCTCGTCAGAGAACATATTTCCATTTATAAATTTAGTTCCTTCTGAAACAAAGTCAAAATCATAAACACAATTCAGATCACCCTCACCTACAATATCGATAACAACTTCAACATTTGCTTCAATTGGTTTAACAACGGCTTCTCCTGGGTTAGTTTCAAAACTTTCAGCTTGATAATCAGCAAATTTGGCAAAACCAGAGGTATGGTTGAGATTGCTTACTGGATCATCCCAAGTTTGATAAGGAACTTTACTAGACAGTGAATAGGAGAAGTTTTGATAATATTCGTTGTTGGGGAGAACTTGAAGATTGTCGTTGAGGAAACCTACATTGTCCTGCCAACCACCAATTACAGTAGCACCAACACCAGTCTTTATCTCTGCATCGAAGTCCCACTTCTTCAAGATAACGGCTTGGGTGTTAGAACTTTCACCTCTAACAACTGTTCCGAGATCAAAATCTTTTGGTGTATCAATCTTAAGTTGTTCGATGTTTGGTGTCCAAGACTCCACAACACCAGTCTTATCACCATTGAATACTTTCTCACCAACAAGGAAGTTGTTAGTTGTCAATACTGGATTGAATACTGGGAAGTATTCTTCAGCTACGATTTGACCAATTGTGGTCAATGTGTCAACAGTACCTGGAATTTCTCCAGTCTTAAGTACATCTTTGAGACTATACTCAACATAAGCTCCAGTTCCACCAAACTGAGGGACAGAAGTAATGATTGGGAAAAGAGTATAGTTATAGTCGGATGAGTTGTATCCTTGTCCAGTTGGAGATGAGAGAATACTTACGTTCTCTACAAGAATTTTCTTACCAACAATATATGGGAACTCTCTAGGTGTACTGAAAGTTTGATTTAGATATACTCTCACAACCTTAGTTGATGAATCGTATGTCAGAGAAGAGATACCAACACCATTCGTATTCTGAGTTGGAATGATTCTTGGTGTAACATCATACATTCCAGTTGTGTTATTCAGAATGGTTACTGATGTATCACCAATGTTATATCTAAGATCTACTTCATCAAGAACTTTATTGGTATAACCATCAATGACCTTGAGATCAGCTGGGTGTAAGTAGTTTCTACCAAAGGATGAAATACCAATGAATTCAAAAGATGTCAGAGATTCCATCTCCAGAATTTCTGGAAGATTGGCTTCTGGTCTCAGTGTTTCGTCAGTAGGATAATCAAATCCAATATTCTTGGAATCAAAACGCGTTTTCAGAATGTTACCAATATTCTCACTCTGAGCTTCTAGGATAGCATCAGTTCCAAGACCACTAGTGACTTTTGTAATCTTAGGTAACCCAGTATATCCACCACCATTATTGAGAATCTCAATTTCAGTGATAGGACCATAAGCTTTTGGAGATTCTGTAGTGTAACTAGAATCTGAGTCACTCTTTGTGTAGAGAGTTGTTTCTGGAGCTGTTGATAACTCATATGTGAGAGTTGTGGAACCAGTTCCAGTCAGAAGTTGTTTTCCATCATACTTACTTCTTTCAACATTGATTTGATTAAATGGTGAAGAATCAATATCGGTAACGAGACCTCTCTGAGATTCAGAAACAATGTCAGTATTGATTGGATCAAACTTATAGTAAAGTCTGATTGGGACATAATCACTTATCTCAACTGTGAGATTTGCATCAGTGCTAACACCAACCGAACCACTAGAGGACACTTCAAATGACTTGTCTTCTTTCTTACCAGTGGTTACAAACTCTTTGTTGAATTGTTGATCAAGATAGACAGACATCTTGAACGCGGAGTATCTCACACCATTTGACAAGAATGAAAGTGAAGGATCAGAAAGATCAAATTTGAGATTGCTGTTTCTTCTGGTTACAACGAGTGGGTTGATCTTTGAGAGTGTTCCACCAGAACCTCTTGATGTGAAATTGACAAATGCTGGATTTTCTCTATCAATCTCATATCTATCTCTAACAAGTCTAATCTTGTCTTTGTTGAATGGAATGATATAATACATGCCATTATTGACAAGACCACCTGCAGGATTAGTTGAGGTGTGAATTACTTTATCACCTTCCACATAATTATGATCACTAATAGTCAGTGTATCGAATTGTGTATCAACATTGGTGGATGTAAAACCAACAGGATTGAAAACAATTCTTCTATTGAATGCATTGAATCTTACATCAACAACCTGATCTGAAGTTGGTTTGATATTGACTTTAACATTATCACCAGGTATCAATCCATGAGTTGATGCAGTAGATACAGTAACAATGTGACGATCAATTTGAGCTCTCAGAATATCTGTTCTGTTTGTTTTAAAACTATGATACTCTCCAGAACCAAGACTTGTGAAGAAGAATAAACCAGTTGTCGTTGTAATACCAACGTATCCACCAGTAGTTGATAAACCAATCTTATGAGACGAGATACCAATAAAGTCTTTCGTAATTGGAGCTGCATACAAATCATCAAACTCAGTCAGACTTCTGAAGTTTGTTGAAATACCATTCCAAACACCAAGAGTTGAACCACCGTTTGTGGCATATACCAGTCTATCATTCAGTTTCAGTCCATGATTCTTATAGAAGATTGCTTGAGGTTGAATGAATACAGAAGTAGCACCAACACCTGGGTTTCTAAATGTTACGACAGTTCCTACACCATTGCCAGTTGTAGTTCCAATGCCAACTGATTCTGCAGGTTCGAAGTATAGTTCTTCATTGAGTCTGAATGACTTATCTGTTTTGGTAGAACCAACGTTAATAGTGAACTTCCTGGGATCACCAAATAAAGCAGTTCCAGTTGTATAGGAAGAACCTACTGTCCCATCTTGTTCTCTTACAACACGAATTCTCTTACTATCTGCATCAATATTGAGAACCTTGACTGTCTCTGTACCAATCCCCAAAGTGTCATTTGGTCTGATGAATGGAAACTCCAAAGCACCATCAACATAGAAGTAAGTTGTCAGACCTGTAGTTCCAGTAGTTCCAATACCGAGAATGCTAATGAAACTTTCTGTTCTTACACCAACATTGTATGGTCCATCAAATCCTCTGTAATAATCAGAAAGACCATTGATATTGACTAACTGTTTATCTCTAAAATTATGTGGAATAGAGGAGAAACCAACAAATTGATTGAGGCCAAAATACTTAATAAACTCAATATCAGGTGTTGTTGTGGTTGCACAACTAACCGTGTCAACTTCGATACCACCAACACTGTACACCTTGGCTTGAGCACCTTTACCACCTGCTTGACTGTTGTCAAATACAAGTGCATCATTGACCTGATAGTTACGACCACCAGTAAAGATACCAACACCTTCAATAGTTCCGAAAGAAGCTGCAGTGACTTCCAAAGATTGTTTCTTGATTTTGTTAGAATCAAAGATATAATTATACCCACTATATGTGTTGTTAGTGTTGTATGATTTTGTATTTCTCAACCATTCATCAGATTGAATATCATAATCTGTTTGATTGGATAGGGTACTATAGTTAAAGTCAATCCTCTTAGAATGGAAGGTGTTACCAATGACATATGGGAACTGTGGTCTCTTGTAGTTTCTAAAGGGTCCAGAAGAGTCTACAAAGGTCTCTAAAGTGGTAAAGTAAGCATATACACCTTCTGGGTAATCTGGGGTAATACAGAACCTTCCGTTGTGGACATCCAGATCACCAGAATTAGTGAATTTAAAATCTTCAATAAAGAAACCTTCTGGATACAAACTGACGGGTGGTCTATGGGTCAATTGGAGATCAATCTCATATCCAGACTTCAACTGTTTGATGACACCACCTTCTGGTGTGCTATATCCGTTTGGACCATAGATTGGGTTACCATCATATGCCCAACCCAGAATTGGTGAGTGGAATGAGTTGGTTACCTCAAGACCATTTGATTTCTCCAGGTCAGAAATACCATAGAATACATCACCATTATTTTTAACAGCATATGTCGTCTCTCTCAGTTTTCTTGGAGAATAGATGTGAGAATATTCCGTGGTGTCACCACTGAGACTTTCTTCAATAATACCATCATCATCCTTGACGAACGTAAAGTTTCTAGAAAAAAGGTTGATGTTCCATTCTTTTATCTTTGCTTCAACTCTAGCACCAACACCTCGATTGATAATTGTAATTGAAGTCTCACCATTGACATAATCTAAACCAGGATTGATAATCTTAATATCTACAAGTCTACCACCCCTAATGATTGGTGTGAGAACGCAATACTTACCAGCTCCAGTGACTATTAGTTCTGGTGCTGACTCATAGCCACTACCTGGGTTTTCAATAATTATATCGACAAAACGACCATTATTAATGATAGGCATAACCTGGGCTTTTTGACCACCGTCAAAGGAGAATCCAGGTTGTCTGTTGAGGTTGATGATCTCAGAAGAACCATACTGAGAACCCTGAGAGGTCATATCAATAGAGTCTATGTGACCTCTGAATACTGGTTGTATTTTACACTGGAAGTCTTGACCAGAACGAGTGGTGATACCAGTTATGCCCTCAACAGTAACTGTGATTGGTTTGTAGTTGAATGTTCCTGCACCCTCACCTTCAATATTGACATTGACTTTATTTTTGAAAAAGTAGTCAACCGTTGTTGAACCAGTTCCAACCTCACTTAATGTAAAAGTGTCTTTATCGACTCTGTTTACATAATAATCTTTAGTTGTGGTGAGACCAGATACTGAAGTTGAACCTGCTGTGTATTTTACAACCTCACCAGTCTCATAACCATGATTGGTGATCTTAACTTGATTCAAAGCTGTTACGATTCCAGCTGAAGGAATAAGTCTTTTCTTATTCTTATATCCTTCACCAGGATCAGTTACAATGACAGATGTAACAACATTCTTTCTTTCTGCAGATCTTAATGCTTGAGTTCCTTGGCCAAAAGTATTCTGGAACGTAACTGTATTGATACCAGAATTTGCATCTTCAGGTTTGTTATGAAGTGTGATGTTGAAGTTGTCAATACTATTGACATAGTAAGAAGAATTAGTCGAAAGACCACCAACACCTCGTAAACCCTTTGAATCATAGATGATTCTCTCAGCTTGTCTAAACTTGTGGAATGTGCTGAAACCTATTTGATTAGTACCAATATCAATGTTGCCATTGAACTCAGTATTGATGTTGATCTCATAAACAACGGGTGAAATGTTAGCTTGAGCTGTAGCCTCTCTGATTGGGTTACCACCACTAATCTTGACAACAGGTGTATCTAAGAAATCAAAACCAGTATCTACAAGATCAATTCTTTCCAGAGAACCTTCAACAGCAACTGTACCCGTAGCACCAGAACCAACAGTATCTGTAATCGTAAATCTTGGAGGATTTACAACATCATATCCAGTTCCACCAGTGGTTACAATCAGTTCTTGGATTTGTCCATAAAAGATCGTGTCATCTGACTTGTAGTTCAGAAGTTCAACACCATTGATGAACATTCCATTGAAACCAGGAAGAGTTTCAAAGTCTCCTGCTTCTCTGATTGGCTCAACAATTTTCCTGTAGATACCTTGTGGCGCAAGTGGTTTGTTATTAAAATTGAAATAAGTGAAAGTGTTATCTGTAACACTTCCGTTGAGATCTACAATTACACCTTCAAAAAGATCTGATCTACTTCTAGCCAGTTTAATGGATCTATCATTAATCTTTTGAACATAGAGCACAGTTGCATCAACACCCTCGAACTTACTCTCGTTCTCTGTAACGATAGTATTGCCATCAGGTGTGATTGTCGTAGTTTTGGTTATTCCTGGTTGATAGTAAACTGCATCACCAGTGTAGAAACCATGATCTCTACCAAAGTCAACAATATTACCAGAGGCTACACCACTGAATTTTAAACTCTTCTTATAAGGTTCGAGTGGTGTATCATCATAAAATGGTAATGAGTTAGATGCAATCAGTGTGTCATCATTGAAATTTGTATATGTGTTTTGTACGTTAGCAATATACTTCCCAAGGAAATTATTCTTGGGTGAATCAACTTTCAAGATTTGATTTTCAAAAGACCAAATTCTGCTTGTAATCAGTGAAGATGAAGCTTTTACAGTGAATTTCTTGTCACTCTTAATTTCAAGAACTTTACCTGTAGAAGTGACACCACCGTTGTCAGAAAGTTTGATGGTGTATCCTGGTTTGAGTGTATGTTCATCATACGTTGTGACATCATACTTGTTCTCTAACGCATCAATGAGATCAAGTGCGAATACTTGCCACTTTGATTTAGAGTTGACTGACCAATTAGAACCTTTAGTTGTTTCATCTTCAACACCAAAAGACTTGATATTGATCGTATCGTTCTTACTATAATAATAGTTCTTACCAAGTTTGAGATCTTTAAGTGTAGATGTAATCTTTACTCTAATGTCTTGATCGGTTCCAATACCAACATAAGCATAAGAATACTCATCAAGAGTTACATTGATTTTGTCATTCAGTGTATTTGAAATACCAGATACATTATAGAACTGGTTTACACTCTTCCCAGTGTATGCAATTGAAATAAGATTATCATCAATATCAACAACTTCTAACTTACCTGTCTCTGGAAAACTAATTGTTGAGTCTACATCAAGGCATGTGGCTCCAGCACTTACACCAGTTAAAAGTTTTGTTTTTGGATTTGGTCTAAACTTACCAAATCTTGTTCCAGTAACGTTGATGTCTCTATCATAACCAGAGTCAATACTCAGTTGATAATAATCTTCTTCGTTGTATTGAATTTTGGAAACACTATTGACAGTTCCACGAGCATTCGTTGAATCTTGAAACAGTGTCAGATTTTTGAGATCAAGTGGATCACCAATATCAGTTGCTCTTACAACAATATCCTCTGTTACATTGTAAGCAGCATTAGATGGTTTTAAAAGGAATTTACTTGGGCGGATGATATCTACTGTCTCGCCAAAGAGAGCCTTGAATAAAATCTTATATGATAAGTCTGTTCCTTTTGTTTTGTAAAAACTATCACTGTTGATGATAAAGTTCTTTTGATTAGTCTTTAATGTCCTATCACCAAAACCAGGACTAGTTTGAGCTTTTAACTTCTTGAAAAACTCTTGTAAAAACAGAACATTCAAGTTCTGAATGATTGCACCTTTCTTATGACTTGCAGGAATACTGGTTGCTTCAAACGACAACCTATCGGGTACATCAGCAGAAGTATATGATGTGATACCACTAAAACCTCTTACACACCCCTCAAAGGTTGTGTCAGTTTTTGTGGCATATGAAATGATTTCATCATCAATTTTGATCAGACCGTTTCTTTCAACAAATCCTTCGGTAAAGTTACCATCAACATTAGTTGCAATCTCATCATCGAAAAAATTGATATCCGATTGAAGAATTGTAGAAGACTTTAGACCAGTCAACTGATCGATATTGACATATTTGTCAATATTTTGCAAAAGGTCTAATGATGCACCTTGAGTCTCTTGAGAGATATAGTACTGCTCAAGAAATTCAGAGAGAAGAGGAAAATCGTCTCTGACAAAGGTAGGGAGTTGACTTGCAACTATATCCTGAAATTTGACTCTATCTATTGTCATTATTTTCTACAATCTTAGTAAGATGAACCAGAACTTGATGAACTAGAAGTTGACGAACTAGAAGTTGATGAACTAGAAGTTGATGATCTAGAAGTTGTAGATACTATACTAGTTCGGTTGTTTGTAGTCGTGGTTGATGATGATGCTGTGATGAAAGGTGTTCCTCGTACCAAACCACCATTTGAATAACTTGAGGATACAGTGTACGTTCCACCCGATACATCACTTCCTGACGAAATTTGATCAGGGATCATATTTACATTCAAATATACACTGTCCATTTGTAAGTAAAGGTCACGGGGACCTAAGACATCATTAGAATGTGGACATGCTGAAATTTCAATAAGAGATGAACCACGGGTTACTTCAGTTGAAATAATATTGAGTGGATTTAACTTAATCTCACCAGTCATGTAATTGATAGTCCCAACACCTCTTTTGATAATGACTGGTTCAGTTGGGGAGTTCAACTTAAACAAGAAAATAGATCCAGTCTTTAAATCAACATTTGGAGCATCACTCATATAAACAGTTCCACTAACACCACTCACTCCGAATCCAGAAGACTTAATATTGAAACCGATTTCACTCTTAACATGAACTTCATTACCAAATCCAAGAGTGTATTCAACGAACTGGTTGAGAAAAGCTTGTAAGTCTCTTCTCATATGAACGATGGTGATGTTTGAGGTGATTGCATCATGACTATCGTCAATGATCTTCCCAAATTTACTATACTTAAACCTTGCCCCAAACTTATTTAACTGAGTAGAATCAGCGTATTTTAAGATATTATTTGTTACTGCACTTTTAACTTGAGCTGGTCCTCCAACTAAGTTTTGATTATAATAAACATTTGTATCAACTTCAATGTAAAGATACTTGAGATCAATAATCTCAGTGATAATTCCAGCTACAGAATACTTTCTTAGTTGAAGTTGTAAGTTTCTCTTAATCTCTTCTGATAAGAACACTCCATTATATGGTTTGATACTGACGAAAACCTTTCCATACTGTGGTGGGTTTAAGTCCTCTCCACCATACGCTGCAACAGACTCAGCTTCACTATACAATCTGGGAACCAATGCCTCATAGTCAGTTGATGTAACAGCTCTATCTTGAGATGCATAGATGTTTGGTGCCAATTTCTTAATTGACTCTACACTTTCAATGTCATCTCCACCAGTAGCTGATTCAATAGTTGTGATACTTGAGAAACCATTCGTCAATGCATTTCCGTTGTTATCTTCAACCCTTCCAGCAAATGAGAAACTAGAAAGACCATTTGGAGCTGCACCACTACATGACAGGTAATTTACAATAATCTCATTTGGTTCTTCTAACTCAACACCAAATACACCATCACCAAACAACAACTCATATCTCTCACCCTCAGTTTCTCTCAAGAAGTAAAGAGCTGTATCTTTATCAGCACTAATTAAACTACTATACTGTTCATACTTTCTCGTAACACTTGATGATGCACTATCTTTAACATTCACTCTAAGTGTATCTGTATCAATACCAGAGTTTGGTAAGATAAACTTCTGATTTGGAAGTCTTGAATTGACAGTAAATGATTGTGTCAGGAATGAACCTTCATAAACATCGATGTCTTCAAACGTAGCAGTTCCAGTTGAATCTACAGGAACAGTGATATCCTCTAGTACACAGAAAGAGAATGATGTACTTGCAAATTGTTGAGATGATAAGCAACAAGGACCAGCCTTTAGAGTTACAGCTACAACAGGTGTTCCTCCTACATCAATCGAGAATGTTACCCTTGCTCTTGCTGACTTCCTAGAACGAGGAAGATAACCAATGTTTCGTGCAATTGATACAACGTTCTCTCTTAGAGTTGCACTATCAAGGAACACTTCATTCGACACCATGTTGGCGTTGTATGAAGAGATATAAGTGTTATATGCTAACGTGTCTATGATTGTCGATAAGTTTGATCCCTCAAAATCATAATCCGTAAACTCGGAGTTTGATTTGAGATAATCTTTGATGGATTGTTTAATCTCATCAAAATCGACACTACTGAAATTTACTAAAGGCATCTTACCTAGTGGGTTCTAATGCAAATGAGAGTTCTTGTGCTGGAACATCAATACCAACGATCTGATATCGAATTATCACATTAAATTCATGATTATCAAAATCAGCTACAACTTCAACATCATCTAATTCAACTCTTGGTTCAAAGTTGTCAATAGTTGTTTCAATCTGTGATTTGATTGCATATGCTGTTTGATTATCAAAGTTTTCAAATAACAATTGATATACATTTGAACCCAATACTGGATTAAATGGTCTTTCACCTGGTACGGTCATCACCAGATTACGAATCGATCGTGCAATTGCATTCTCGTTCCTAAGAGCTACCAGATCCTGATTCAGAGGATTACTCTGAAACGTGGCACTGATGTCACGAAAAGCTTTACTGACTCTTTCAGCTGGCACTTGAACAGATACTATAAATCTGCTTTATTTAGGTGTGTTCTGACAGGGTTTGCTGACCACACTTGCATACATGATCTGGATGACTGCAGTCCTCTTCAGCCTCAAACAATCCATCTTCATTTACGATTCTTTTGTTCTTTGGAACTTGTTTATCGTTATTGATCTCTCTAAGCAGATTGTCTTCCATTTGACTTGTAATATAATTACTATCTATGGATCAGCATAACGTCCATCTTGTGAATG
>CEOU01041685.1_pt1 | contig 18912 bp, 11 predicted proteins | sample 530731 | NCBI WGS metagenome assembly CEOU01 (sample SAMEA2620894, study PRJEB7988) | marine metagenome | isolation source: saline water (ENVO:00002010), including
GGTGAATAATTACCATAAGTACTAGGAGCTTTTGATCCGACTTGGTTTTGTACTAGTTGATAACCCGTTCCCTCCATTAGCTCGTTAAATATCTTAGGGTTTCTGTCTCTTTCGACAGCATCTAAACTTTTAGTAGCAGTTCGACCTAATTTATCTATTGCTGTTAAACCTTTATCAAATTCAACAAGATCTTTTATGGCTTGTAAAGATTCTCTTTTACCTCCAGGATGTGGCAATAAATCTAATTCAACCATTTCTCCATCTAACTCATATTTTACTGCGTTACCCATTCCAAACTCTTTAACAGTTAACCAGTCAAATTCTTTTTCAAGATATTCTTTTATTTGGGTTTCACCCTTATTAATGATGGTCTTAGGATTTTTTATATCAGGAGGTTGGGCATCGTAATAATTTTGAATTTTTCTGTCTAATCTAAGAATATCATTTAATATAGGTCTACCTCTAAATCCAACTTTTTTTATTTCCTCTGGATCTTTATATCTTCTTTGAAGCTCCGCCATTTCACGCTCCATGACTTCTATTGCCGAAGCTTGAAATAATTCACTATCATCTGGTTTTTCTGCTGAAAGTGTCTGTCCCCAATTAACACTTTTTTTATTTGACATGGGTTTACTTTCAGAGTTTGTACCCATATCTAGACTAGCAGGATCAACACCTTCCAGAACACCACCTGGCTCAGTTCCTAATTCATCATTATATTTTGATATAACCGCTCCTACAGCTGCAAGGTATGTTTCAAGGTCTAAGTTCATTACTGCAGCTCTTTTCTGAGCTTCTTCAAGACTTACACGTTGTCCATCAATTATATACATATTTTATTTTATTATTGGTATCTTGCGTAAATAGCTTCTGGGCTTGTAATTTTAGTACCTGTTTTTGTATTTGGCTCATCTTTATTTACAAAATAGAAACCATCACCTTCAAAATATTTTAAAAATTGTAATTCATTACCAGGCACTCTAACACCACTTAAATATTCTGTGTAATCAAAATCTTTATCTCTATTTTTTAAATCATCGTATAGACTCTTATATAGTCTTTCTTTTTCAGTGCCTTCAGAACCATCATCTTCAGGTTTGTTTTCTAATGTTTGTTCTTGTATCATGTAAACATTATCACCTTCTACATATGGTTTACCAAATTCATTAGTAAAATTATTTTTTTGTAAATACTCTAATAAATCTCCTTCTGCAGGTTCTATTATAGTTTTAGGCGCGTTATATTGTTTTTGAGACATATATAAAGGAGGAAAACTTGATTGTAATATATCAGCTTGTAAAGCATTTTTAACAAACTGTAATTTAGATTCATCAGGCGCTTTAGCTAAAAAATTTTCAAGACTTCCATACTCATCTTTAAAACCTGGTGGTAGTTCTGCTATACCTAAATTATTATTAACATATGCAACTTGTTGCGATATACTTTGAGTAGGTCCAAATGCAGCAGCATATTCAGCTCCTAATTCCATTTGAAAAGCTTCGTTACTTGTTAAATTTGCTATATTAACAATTCTATTACGAGTAGTTTCCATTTTATCTACACCTGTTCCAGCATAATCTTTTAATTCAGTCTTTGTTACAAATGCACCCTCTTGTATATCGTTATCTCCAATAGTATTTTCATCATTTAAAAAGTTTACGGTTTTCATTATTTCTGTACCATTAACTTTAGCTCGTACCGGTTGTACTAAATCAAAACCATCTTGAGTACCATATACACCTGCGTTGATTACACTTTTAAAAACATACATTCCATCTTCTTCTGTTAATGAACCATAAGTATATTTACCACCATTTTCAAGTAAACCTTTTTCAATATATTGTTTATGTTTTACTACTGCTGGATGGTTTTTAGGTAGTCTCACAACTGATGTAACTATATTATTATTACCATCTGGCTCTACTGTTCTACTAAAATTTGCAGCATCAGTATCTAACATAGCTGGTCCTCTACCACCTAAATTAACTAATGTAATTTCATTAAAAAATCTTTCACCATTCATTGGGTTACCAACTACTACTTGACCTTTCATATCATCTTTATTAACAAAGGCATTGTAATCAGCTATAAGACCACCAAGTTGTTCCATACTAGAACTTGTGTACGTATCAAAATCTGCAACTGTTTGCGCGTATCCAGCTCTTTCCTCATCACTTAAGTTTTTATCAAACTGCATAGCTACACTAGCTGCCATAGCTTGTTTAGCTTTATCTCTAACTATACCAGTAAATTGCTCATATAATTCAGATTCTTCACCTAAAGCTTCTTTTGCTTTCTTATTGAAAGTACCTAAAGTTTTAGCTTGATTAATAAACAATGTGTTTTTAAATTCTAACTCTGCTTGAGCAAGTTTACCAGCCTCTTCTTGTTGTTCGCGTCTATATCTAGTATATTCACGTATACCACTTGCTACACCTTTAGCTGCTTCAGCTGCCCATGAAAATTGAGCAGGAGGTAATGTATAATCTGGTCCTGGTATTTTATATCCCATAATTTTTATTTTTATTATCCGCCTGCACCGCCTGCACCAATTACAGATCCAGCGATGTCTCCAATGCCACTAAATATTCCACCTATAGCAGCGCTTTTATTAGCGTTAGCCTGTGCTTCTCTTTGCGCAGCACCCATTTCTTTAGATATTTGATATTCAATATCTGAGTTACGTCTATCTTCTTCAACTTGAAACTTAAATGCTTTACCTTTAGCTTGAGCTTCTTGAACTCTACTACCTTCACTAATGGCAACATTTTGTATTCTTTGTTGCTCTGCTATTTTAGCTTGTTGTAACTGTGATTCACCCTGTGCTCTTAGTTTTTCATTTGCAGCTTCTTGTGATTCTATATTAGCAGCAATACCTCTTTTAGATTTTAAAGCGGCTTGAGCAAGAGCGGTAGCTCCACCAGCCCCAGCGCCTGTTGCTCTCATTGTATCTAATGTACTAGCCAAAGCTATATCAGATTCTTCTGCTTGTATTTCAGCTGCTTGAGTTGCTACACCTAGATTAGCGTAAGGGTTTCTCATTTGACTAGTTAGATCTTTTGCCATATCAGCCAAAGAAGTAGTTCCCGAATATGGATTAACTACAGGACCTCTACTTTCTTGTAATTCCTTTACTCTAGCTGCTGCAGCTTGTTTTTCACCTCTAGCTCCACGAGCTGCTTTACCTGCCGCGCTAGCTTGCACTACTCCACCTACTATAGATGATGCTGCGCCAATTCCTGCCGCGACTGCTGATATTGCTGCCATATTTATATATTTTTAATTAATTCATGTGATGGACTTTTATCAACTGTCCACCCTAAGCTTTCATGTATTTTTATTAAACTTTTATTTCTACCAATACTAAACACGTGTTTCTTACCTGCAAGTCTACATGTTTCTTCTGCTGATGTGATCAGCATTTCTATTGCTTGTTTTCTATCTCTTTCTTTATATTCAGGATTAGATATAATCCACTCCAATAACACGCCATCTGAGTTAGTAAAATATAAAAACCCAGCTACTATAGGTGTATTATTTTTGTATACCATTAAACCACCAATACCATTTTCAGGTAAAAAACCTTTAGGTGGAGCCTGCCATTCAGGCCACCAATCCCACCAACTAACTAGTGTATCCCAATCGGATTCAGTTAGTTGTCTAACTTTTAATTCCATATAATTTAATAACTTGAAACGTTGAAGACACTACTTACTGCAAATAATTCTGCAACTTCAGTATTGTCCGCAACAAATTTTACATTTGCTGTAAATCCTTTTACACCGCTTTTAGCGCTTTGACCTTCCGAATCATCAATAATAACTCTACCTCTATAAGCATCTGCTGCGCCACTATTGACACCATCACTTATTATATTAGCAAAGTATTTACCTTCTTTTTCCCAGAAACCTAAATACTGAGGTGTTTGTACATTTGGTATAGCATAAGCACCATTAATATAACTAGCTACTTCTTTTGTTTGTTCATATTCAGTCATTAAGAAATCCATTTTCCAGTTATTACTACCTTCATAATTAACTGTTCTAAAGTTTTTAACAATAGATGGATCACCATTAAATACAAACTCTATTGTAGCTGAACCTTGCTGACCATAAAAATTAGCATAAGGTACTCCAGGGACATAGTGTTTCCATAAAGTATTTTCTCTAGTTGTATAAAATACATTTCGTAAACTAGATATAGTTGATACATAATCGTTGCTAGCACCTGAAGCATTAATACTCCATGGCATAAATGCAGTCCAACCTAACACAGCTTCATCAAATATTAGTGTTTGATTATAGTCTGTAGGATTATTTTGTAAACTCAGTGTGTATTGTTTGTTGTGTATATCCCATCCACCAACTAATTTACCTTCAGCACCAATTTCATTTAAATTATCTCTAAACCAGTCTTTCATACCGTATGCAGATATTTCTGTCATACCATCGGCTGATAATCTTAATACCACTCCTTTGTTTCTGTCAGTAAAATATTTTCTATATCCATACACCGCAAAGCTTTCAGGGTTTTGACTTATACCATATTCACCTGCATAAGGTACAATACTACCTATTACTATATTTGCTAATGTTGTTAAGTTACCACCCTCAGCTGTGTATATAGCATCTTTATCTATTAATGCACTACTAACTTTTTCTTCTTGAAATATAATTAAACGAGTATCTTCTGCATATAATTTTTGTATACTACCATATCTAGGATCTACTGCTTTAGTTATATTATCTGCAACTGAAAATACGTTTGTTTGATTTATACCAGTTCTAGAATTAAATATTCCAGAGTATATCATAGCATTACCTCTTCTTTGTAATTGAGCTTCTTCTTCTACTAAATGAGCATTAACACCTAAATCTGTTATAGTGTTGTTATACCCACCTTTAATTCTAGCTTCTTCAATATACCATTGATCATCATATAATGACTGATCAGGGGTGTTCCTTGCGCCACCTGGATTAATTGAACTCCACAATGCAGGTGTTGCTGTGTAATTGTTGGTTGATGGACCAGGCAACTTCTTACCCCAGTAAGAGTTATAATATGTTACTTCTATACTAGCCGGCATAATTTATAATCACTTATTTTTATTAATATTAACATTATGGACAACATGTTCCAGTTCCTACACAAGCGTTAAATGAAGGTGTACCACTACCACACGTAAACAATCTTGACGATCTTGGATCATTAAAACCTACTTGACATGTTCCTGCACCAGCCCAATATGGTTGCATATCACTAGCAACCCAACCTATAGTTCTTTCAGCTATTAATAAATTATTGTCAAAATAAGTCCACCCTGTTATTGACCCTCCACCAGTTCTTGGTGTTGCAAGTATTTGATTAGTTGGATCATAAGGTTTTATTTTTATTCTATGATACACCGTTCCTATCATTGGTGCACCTGCTATAGACGCACATGGTCCCGCTATAGTATCATTAGTCGAGCAGTTTTTCCACGACTCTTCAAATATATTTTCAATACCTGCATTTATTACTTTTGATGTTGAACCACCTGATAAATTAAATATACCATATGCTTTTGCTGGGTCACCTAATCCACTACCACTATTATAATCTTGAGCCATTGAAAACGGTGTTCCTGTAGCACAGGTACCACCATCTCGATATTGAAATAATATTTCATCATTTCTACCAGCGGGTCTAGATGGATCACAGAAAAATTCATTACCATTTAAAGCACCTGTATTAGGTGTTATAGCTTCAACAGCAAATACAAAAAAGTTAGTTTGGAAAGTTCCATTTAATTCAACCTGACAATTTGAACTTGGGCCAGTCAATGTAACAACATCTCCATTAGAATAACCTAACCCTGGGTTATTAACAGTAGCACTTGTAACTCCACCAGCACCAGTAACCGCGTTTACAGTTATAGTCATATTACTACCACTACCACCAACTACTGGATAAACAACACCAGCTGTATAACCAGTTCCAGCCGCTATTATACTTTGAACATAAGTACCTTCTAAGTTAGTTAAAGCGTTATTTATATTAAATACAGTAAAAGTACTATCAGTTGAAGAAGGATAACCAGTTGCTTGTGGACAAGTAAAATCTCCAGCTGATGCACATAAACTATCACTTGGTTTAAAACCACCTTTAGGAACATAAGGCCTAGACAAACTACCTGCACATGTATAACCAGTAGAATTATCACCAACACACGCACTACTAGCTAATAATACCGGACCTGTTTTTATTTCAACAGTAAATGTGGTTGTAGCTGTTAAAGCTCCAAAACCTGTACCAGCAGCATCTCTAACCCTTGCTGTTATTTGATAAATTTCACCAGCAGTTGTTTGTGTGTCATCTACTTCAATATCACATCCACCTGAAAATGCAGCTGCATCATATACTACCGGGGTATTAGTAAATATATTTGTAGCTACTACAGGACCTGGTGATATTCTTTGTTCATTAATTAAATCAAAAACTAAATCAACTTGGTTTCCTGTTGGGCCAGGAGGTTGTCCACCATTTTTTAAATTAGTAACACTTGTTACAAAACTATCAAAATCAAATATTTCTATATGACCACTTGGGCCAAGAGAAGCTGTAATACTTGGTGGTTGAGGAGTAACATTTGTCAAATCAACTGTTATGTCATGATAAGTTACTTCTCCACCTAATTCTGTTTCAATAGTTATAACATATTTATCTACACCAGTAGGTCCACCACTTGTGCTTGTATAAACAAAATCTTGCTGACATTCAATCTCAAATTCATCTTGAGGAGGTCCAACTGCAGTTTGGTTTAAAGTAAAATAATTAAGAGCTGTAACATCTGCACCAGTTCCATCGGTATCAACAACTTTAAATATACTAGCATTAACACCTGAAGCATTTCCACCAGTTGCGTCTAAACATGTAAATGTATTTGTGACAGCAGTAGGTGTACCAGTATAAGGTGTGGATTCAGGAAAGTTAGATGATATTGGAGATAATGATAATACTCCAACAAATGTGTTTGAGATTAAATCATTTAAATCTGATATTAAACCAGTGGTACTTGACTCATAATAAAGATCTAATAACGAATCAACAGGTTCAGTTTCATAAACAGAAAGTCTTGGCAATATACTGTTTTGTGTTTCCCATTGAGTATATGTAACACCTACACTTTGATTATCTGTATCAATTACAGCAATTAATGGGTTACCATCACCACCATAATAACCTTCAAATGGCACTGATGTCACAAATGTATTATCATTAGCATTTAATAAATCTACTTCACTACCAATTTGAGCAGCGTAATGATCAAGTTTTCCAGGGAAAAATTGTAAATTTTCACCAGGATTAGATACTAAAGTTATTGTTGCATTATTATCACCACAATCAATAGTAACAACATCTCCATCAACATAAAATCCATCACCAAAATCTGAAATTGTAAAGGTTACTACAGCACCACCACCTCCAATTGAGTCTATATTTACTGTCATACCAGTTCCAGTACCACCTGTGACTCCACAAGGAGCAGATCCAGATCCACTTGGAGCAGTAACTGTATAATTTGTACCAGGAGCTGTAAGAGTTCCTGTTAAACCTACATTAGTGTTATTTACTCTTAAATATAATTTAACACTACTTGATCTATATTGTTTTTGATCTGGTCCTACCTCAGATAAATCTCTTGGTATTTTATTTATATTATCAGAAATCAAAGGTGTTGTTGCAAGTTTACCAGTTTGAGCCGCGGAAGCATTTGGTACAGGTTGTATTTGCAACGAACCAGTTGCACTACCACCAGTTAATGTAATACTGTCACCTACTTGATAACCTATACCATTTTGATTTATTCTAACCTGTCTTAAACCTCCGTTTATATCTACTTCTAAAATATCCACTGTCATACCTTGACCACTACCCGTTGTAGTTGTTGCTACATTGTTAGCTAATGTGTAAGTACTACCACCAGTTAATAAACGTAAATACGCAGAGTTGTATGGAAAACCATTTGTAAGTCCAGGTAAATAAACATTATAATAATCTTGCTCGGTTTGTTGTACAACTATTCTATAGCTATACCAACCTTCAGGGTTTATAACATAAGATTGTTTTGGTTCTAAGGTACCTAAACCTGGATAACCACCAGTGTATTCGTATATATCTGCTATTTGTTCTTCTGTTACAATAACTGTATCAAGACCACTAAGTGTTGAACTTATAATCTTAGTATAATCTACATGGTAGCCTCTTAAATAATAATCAACAGGCATTTCAGCAGTAAAATCAGCACCAACTATAGTATATGTAAATGGTGCAGCTGCAGTTATGGTTGTAGTATTACCAGCGTCTAAAGTAAATGTAGTAGACTCAGCATATGTGCCTGGATAATTACTTGATGGTGCTTCAGTTATAGGTTGTAAAAAATTAATTCTTAAACCATCACCTAACCAGTCATAGGTACGGTATACACCTGTAAAGCCATCATAACCTACGTCTTCAGGTGTTTTATACGGGTGATACAATGTTGATATTTTTTCACCACTAGCAGGAACTACATCTGATATTATAACTGTAGACGCTCTACCATATTTATCATATAATACCACGCCTATTGAGTAATTTCTATTTTGTTTTAATGTATGATTTGGATATTCACCACAATCATTTCCAAACTCAGGAGTACGAGGCCCTGATTGAGTTACATAAGAAAGTGAAGGTGGATCATATCTATCTGCAAAATTTGCATAAACAACTCGGTTGCTTATTATTTCTTGACCTAAAGCTTTTACAGGTACTTTATCAGCTACTCTAGTTGTAACGTTTTCAGCTAGAGATTTATATGGTTTTTTAGATTGATAAGTATAAGCGTAATAATTTTCTTGAGGTTTATATGTGCTAAATGTAATACCATTTACATCAACTTGTTCTACAACTTTTTGAGCAACAGCATCTGATTCTTTATATAATATTTCTACTGAATCTATTTTATAATCTACAATAGGATCATTAGAAGGAAATGGTATGTATAATACAACATTATTAACTCTATTTTTAAAAAAGTTTAATATTGTACTTTTATATGCATTGTTTTCATTATCAAGATTTTTTTCCTGAAGACCTGCTGGTGTATAAAGATCTTCTATAAAAAATCCATCTTGATCAGGGATAAATATAGGTTGTGTCCATGGAGCAACAAGTGAATATTCGTTGTTAGCATATTTAAATCTATAGCTAAACCTGACAAATTTATCTTCTAAAAAATCTGGATCTCCAGGCCATAATGGATCATCTGATTCATCACTCATTGTATGACCAATAAACCTTATAACATCATTAGCAACTGGTTGTTTTATAGTAGTATATCCAGGTGGAACTTCTACTGTTAAATCTCTATCTGATGTAACTTGGTTTGTTGCGTAATTTACAGATACTACATGACCATACTCTGCATCTTGTGTAACATTGTATATTACATCACCTTTTTTAACTCTGTCTATATCTGTAGAAGCACCTACAGCATCAACTTCAATTACACTTGGGGCAACAAAATTAATAACATCTTGTTCTCTTTCTTGTAAAACACTAATTGGTTTGTATGGAGAAAATTTAGATACAGATATATGCTCTTCTTTAGTATAATAACCTAATGACTGTGTTATATCAATAACTCTAGGTTGGTTTCTATTATCCGTAAAAAACAATAAGTTTTCTAATAAACTTACACCTGTTATAATACTTTGTTGACTAAAATTTAAAAAATACCCTTCTACTAAAACAGTTGGTGATCCACCACCTACAGAACTTATTATCTTATGTTCTGTACTAGAATCTGCTCTTGAAGTCCCGTTATAATCTGTAGCAAAAAAATACGAAGTATTATTTATCTCATCATCAAATCTTCCAATAAAACGCATGTTGGGATTTAATGACCATTGAGCTTGGTTACCTTGAACAACCTCTAATGCACCTACATTTGGACCTTCAGACTGACGTATATTTACACCTAAAGCGTCTCTGTATTCACCATTAGGAATTAATCTTTCATCTAAGTCCTTATTCATTTTGGACTTTAGAAAATTATTCTTTAATTCTGGCATTTAATTAATGTTTAATCCACTTAGATTTACCTCGCATTACTTGTACGATTTCATCAAGTTTTATATTGGATAATCTTATTTTAGCGTTACGTAATTTAGCTTTAGCTTCTTTCTTTAATCTTTGAACTAAATACTCTGGTTGACCTGCTCTAAAAGATACAATGTTAGATACGATGTAAGCATATAAAGCGTCTTCAGCTAATTTAGGTATTCTACTATCTAAATCATAAGCTAAGCCATCAGATATATATTCTAATATAATTAAACGACCAACTAAATTATTTGAAAAAGATATTTTACCTTCACGTTCGTTCATATAAAACCAACCATTGTATTGTGAATATTGAGGGTCGTTACCATAAAGTTGTCCATATCCCCAGAACCACATACCGCCATAGCCCCATTCATAACCCCACCAATCTAATCCAGCGTTATATTGTTCTTGATTATAAAGTTGATCAATTAGGTTTGGATTATTATTACGCCATCTTTCTTCGGTTATAGAAGTACCTTGAATATTTCTTCCAAAATTATCTTGCGTAGGAACACCACTTTGATCTTGCACAGGCATAGTGTAAGGAGAATCAGTTAAGTTATTAGCTGGATATATAATTCTTTGTACACCTTGCATATCAATCCAAGACATACGAACATAATTTACGTAGTCTTGAGGAATAACTATACTTAACCCAGGAGGTACTGTTAACTCTTGTGATTTTACAGATTTTAAAGTATCATAACTAAATTCTTGTAATGCTCTTTTTGCAAAGAAAATAACATCAGATTTTTTACAAGTTTGTATAATCTTACCATCACCTACATATCCTATCATAAAATTATCTACAATATCTCCTAACGTATTGTAAGCATAACTACCATAGTTTTGCTCAGTGGTAACACCATAAGCATCTCTAGCACCATAATTTCCACCATCTAATTTTTTAAGTTGACAAACTATAACTTCGTTTTGAGGTACTGCCGATGCTAATGATATAGTGTTTCCATTTAAGGTGTATGGAGCATATGGTCCACCTGTTATTTCTGTATATGTTAACCCATCTGCACTATGATATAATTTAAAATTATTTAAAACATAGTCAGCTTGGTTTGGATCCCAGTTGCCCAACACTAAATCAGTGTCAAACGTAAAATCAAATGAAGATTGACCTGCGGCTGCTTCAACTTTAAATCCTTGTGCGCCAGCGTAATATTGTTGATTAGTTTCGTTTATCTGAGCCATTTATTATCTTTTTTCGTTTGCCTCTATAACAGCTTCTGATTGAGCAGCTTGTTGTACTATTTGAGGATCTCTTATTAATACACCACAATATTTTAAAATCTCTAATATAACTCTAGATCTTTCATCAGGAACTAAATCAAAATCTACAGACGCACTCGCATCATATAGATAAGATCCATTACCTTGCACTGAATAACCCCAAACAACTGTGTTTGGCATTTGTACTGCAGATACTACTAAACTTGCAGGCTGAGGCGCAATATGTAAATGAGGATTTAATGATATAGCATCAGGTCTACTAATTAATATTTCATCACCAACTTGAGGATTTGTAGCAAAATCTGTTAATGTTTCACTTACACCAACTTCTAAAAAAGGAGGTCCTGCGCTAACTATATTAACTATAGTACCATAATCATACCCTTGTGTTTTATTATAAACACCATCGCCAGGTTGTATATCTGAACCTACAGCAAATGACAAAGTGTTAGCCACTGTATTAAATGCATCTAAAGGATATATTGCTTCAAATGATTCTTCTGTATAAGTTACGTAAAATATAGGGTAATTGTTAGTTGGTGCGGTAAGTTTTGATGCTGATGTAGTTCTAAACTCTTTAAATGAAAGTCTATCAGCTTCTTTGTTTAATTGATTATTGTTATAGTTACAATACACTGCACCTATTTTAGATAAGCTTAAAATATTTGATGGATAATACCAAGCTTGTTCTGCACTATCATAAACAAATTCTGTAGTTGTTAATTTAAACGGATCTAGTCTAGAATCCTGAATATCAAAATTATTATAAAACTCAGTATTGTTTTGTTGATTAGTTTGATTTTTTCTATTAGCTTGGTCGCCATCTGGAAAATATGCATTAAATATTTCCAACTGCACTTGATTAGCAATATTGTTAAATTCTTGAGGTGTTATATAACCTCTCTGTTCTTTATTTAAAATTAAAAGAACGGTTTGATATACACTATTTACGTTTATTGCCATATTTATTTTAATTATAATACAAGGGGTAGCATGACACTACCCCTTATATTATCACCTGTTTATATTCTTTTTTCTATAGATTTATAAACTTCTACACCTTCATCAGTTTTAAACCAAGCGGCTAATGCTGAATATGGGTTTTCGTCAAACGGTACTGTCATTAATTTTCTATCATTTGAACCCCAGTGAAAAGTTCTTTGATCTTGAGACAATTTGATTAAGTTAGCTTCAACAGCTTTAATTCCAAAGTTTCTAAGCTCAACGTTTTCATCGTTAGCAAGATTTAAAAATAATGCTGGTTTTTTCTTAGCAAATATTAATAAATCTCTTTTTATTTCTTTAGATTTCATACCTGAAACTCTACTACCTTTTTCAACTCTTAATATAGCTTCTGCTTGATCTACATCCATTTCCATAGCGTAATTAAGTGCTTCAACTTCTAGTTCTAAAGTATCAAGTTCATCTTCTGCTTCTATAACAGCATCAAATTCATAATATTTTTTATCTTTTAATGGGTGGTATAAACTTAATAGTTTTTGCAATATTTGATTTTCTTGCGGTACTGAAAGTATACCATCTCTAAAAGTAATATGTCCCAATGTAGCTTCTCCTTTTTGTTCATCTACAAAAGGTGAGTTCATATTTGTAGCATATCTTAATTCTCTTTGAATTTTTGAATCTGGATCAAAGTATAATAAAGGATTTCTACGAGTATGTCTACTAGGTATAGTTAATGTAAGTGGTTGTTTTCTACCTTTAACAACATATGTTCTAGGTTTAACTTCCCAAGTATTAACTACTTTTTTTTCTATTTTTTTTGGTGGTGCAGTTACTACTTCAGGTTCCTGCGCAGCCACCTCTGCTTTTTCTTTTTTAGCCATAATATAATATAATTAAATAATTAAAAGGTATAAGGGCGCCGAAGCGCCCATTACCTTATGTAATTTATGCTCCTTTGAATAATACAAAGTTATTCGCAGCTTGCACTACTAAACATCTTTCTGATAAGAAGTTTACTGACATAGCATCTAGATCGCTAGTGAATGCTCCACCAACAGAACCAGTTAACCATGATTTCATACGTCTGTCATCAGCTTGAGACGCTCTATATCTTACGTGTAAGAAAGGACGTCTAATGTTAGTACCAAGAATTTGATCATAAACTGTAGAAGTACCAGCTGGAATTAAAACACCTTCAATTGAAGCAGGTCCTGAGATAGCACCACGCGTTGAAGCATCGTTTAAGTATTTCCAATCAGTCTTATAAAAATCATAAGAACCTCTTCTGAAACCGCTAAAACCTAAGTTTAATGCCATTTCTTCTGAGTTTTCAAATAATCCATAAGCTGTACCTCCAGATCCACCAGCTGAAATACCAGCTAGCATATCATCAAAATCAAGGTTTGTGTTTCTATTTAAGAATAACATGTTTTCTTCAATAGCTCCTTGAGTATCTAAGTTTCTAAGAATATCATCAAAGTCACTGATACCAGTAGCAGCTGAGAATCCAACTTGTACATTACCTCTATCTTCAATAGCAGCAAATAAACCTTCTGTACCAGTTACACCAGTAATACCAGAAGGAGTAGCACCACCTGCTACAACTTGCTCACCTTCAACAACTGACATTTCTAGGTAATCTTCAAATCTAAGTCTTGTTTCAGACTCAGCTTTTAAGTACCATAAATATCCAGAAGTACCATCTTCAGTAGCAACTTCTACCCAACCGATCTGAGCAGTGTCAGAACCATTGATTGAATAATTACTTCTAATGATGATTGGTTTGTTAGAAAATTGAGTAAAGTCAGGAGTGATAGTAGCAATAGGATAATCGTTACCAGCAACTGCAACTGCGTTAGCAGATGGTGCAATTGTAGTATTAGTTCCTTTTGGATATTCAGAACCATATACGAAGATCTTTACGTTACCAACAATTCCTTCAGTTTGTAAATCCTGTGAACCATAAGGTAATACGTTAAGTACACCTGTACCAGCCGGAGCAGGTCTTAAGTCAGAATCAACAACTAAACACTTTGATTCATTACCAAAGTCATCTAACACAACGATAGTTTGTTGTGGAGAAATTACGTTATTTATATCTGCTGCAACAGGAATAGTAATAGTGTTTGCTGCACCACCTTGAAGACAGTTGTCATAAGCTATGTGCAGTCTGTTTTGTTCAGACCAAATTACTTGATCAGACGTCATTGGTAGTTCTGCGCCAACCATTCTTAAGAATCCAGATAAAGTTCTGTTACCATATCTTTCAACTTCCTGCTCATAAAGCTCAGGTAAATATTGTTGGGCAAAGTTACCACCAGCAGCGCCATCAAATACTAAATAGTTATTCGCCAATGTTTGTTGTAGTGGCGATGGAACTATTGATCCAAATTGTGGGGTTAAAGCCATAATTTAAAAGTTTTAATTAGTTAAATTTTCGTTTTTTAATTTTCAGTTTAGACGAATCCAAACCACTAATTGATCTTACCTTTAAACCATCGATAAATACATTTCCGTCGGCAACTTGCCTTGGCTTATCTGTTAAGTTTTTAGAAGAGTCAACAATGCTTTTGACACCGTCAGCTTTTCCTTGTTCGTAAAAATGATTAGCAATTTTATCCGCATTCATTGCAGCGTAAAGAGCTTTGTGATAACCAGCTGGGTCAACAACTTTACCTTTTTTATCTAAAAATTTATTAATAAAATTAGATATATTAGTTTGTGTTTCACCAACTTGTGCAGGATTTTGAATTTTATACCTAAATTTTTTATCTCCTAATGCATATTCAAAACCTTTGAACTCACTATTAAATAATTTTTTAGTATTATTTTTAAAATCCTCCTGTTGTTCACTAGCTAGCTTTTGCTGCTCGTTATAATTGTTAACAAAGTCCACCGCTTGTAGCTGCTCTTGAGTAGCACCAGGTCTCAACTTGATCTCTTGGTAATACTTAGACTTCATAGCTTCAAGCTCTCCGCGGGCTTTAGCAACTTCTTCTTTGAAAGCCAATTGTTTCTTTTTAATGTCTCTTGGCTCATCAATTTCCTCATCATATTTGAATTGATCTTCCATTAAGAAATTAATCTCTTCTTGATTTAAATGAGGTTTAGTTTGTTTATAGTATTCATTAAGTAAAACTTGTTCATCTACTTTTGAATAATCATGATTAAGTCTTACATAATCTTCCATAGTCCCACCAGTTTCATTCATAAAACTTACTAATGCTTCTATGTTTTCAGGTAATGGTTTACCTTCTTTTACTTGTTCTTTAACAGCTTCCTCTGCCTCTTCATATAACTGTGTGGTTTTTTCATCTAGCTCATCTTCAGTTATTTCTTGTATAGGACTTTCTAATTTTTCTTCGGCGTCCCGTACTTCTTCAACCACTTCTTTGCTGTCGCCACTGTCTTCGGGCTTTTCGATAACAACATCGCTATCATCTGTCTTTTGTGCTTGAACGGCATCTTCTTCTTTTTTCTCTGTTAAATCTACTTTTACTACGTCAGGCACAACTTCACCTTGTGCCTCTGGTTTAGTTAAATCAACCTTTACAGGTTCTTGTTTAGAACTATCAACCAGTTTTTTTGGTTTTGTTTTCTTACCTTTTAAAGAAAACTCACCTTCTTGTTTGACCTCAACGGCCGCATTTTCTTCTGCCATAATATAATATTATAAAATTAAAAATTATTTAGGACCAAAGGCTTCTAAGCCAAAGTCACCTAAACTATCGTTTGTTGATTCAAAATCAATAGGCGTTCCATCGTTAGCCCTTTGTTGAATCATTTGAGATTGTTGAGTACCTTCCATACGTACTCTTTTATCTTTTCTATTTTCTATTTCACTTTCTTTTTTACCTTCTGCTTTTGATCTTTCAATAGCTAATTGCATGTTATAATCAAACTCTTGAGCCATTAATGTTTGTTTTATTTGAGCTTCTGTTTGCATGCGTTCCATCTCATATTGAGACTTAGCTTGTTCAACTTGTATTTTCTGCTCAGTTAAAACTTGTTGCTTTTGAGTTTCTGCCAATGCTGTTTGCTGTGCTAACTGCGCGTTTGCTTGTGCCTGCGCTTGCATATTAGCTTGAGCAGCTTGCTGATCTCTTTCAGCTTTTAATCTACGTTTTTGTTTTAGCATTTGGTTTGCTAATTTTAAATTACGTATTTGTCTAAGATCTATTGCGTCTTCTAAATCAATACCACCACCTTGTAATGCTACTTGTATATTTTGCTCTAGTTGAGCTTTTTCTTCTTCATCAGGTTCTAAATCTAAAAATATACCAAAGTCATGTAAATTTAAATTAGAAATTTCTTCTAAAGTTCTTACATTAAATGTAGATATACTTTCAACTAATGCGTTTGCTGTTAACGGAAAGTTTAATACATCAACTATTTTCTTAGAAATATTTTCACATAATCTAAGCGTTAAATATAAACTAGCATTATTTATATGTTTAGTAGCTATATTTGATTGTTGTGCAGCTATTTTTTGTAATCCGACTAATGTATCTTTATCAGGCAATGTACCATCTCTTGCTTCATTTAATCCGGTCACATCTCTTATCATTTGTATATAATAATTATATGTATTAATAAGAGCACCTATTTTAGCTTGACCAGAAGATGTAGCAAGTTCTTGTACTGGAACTTTACCAGCATTAATACCACCTTCTTGTGTTAAAGATCTACCAACTACAGAACCAGTTTGAAAATACATATTTAAAGCTTCAGCTGGATTATAATTGGTACCATTACCTAAATCTACTTCAGCTAAACCGTCCATGTCTAAGAATACACCATCTGGAACTGTTCTAGCTATAACTTGCTGTAACTTTAAATGAGTTAATTGAACCATATCAGCAAAACCCATAGTTTTTGTAACTAATGATTCAATTCTACCTTTATACATACGTGGTGCACAAATAGCATAATTCATTTCTACCTTAGTAGTATCTGACATAGGTCTTGTCATATTCTCTGCCATTTGCCATTTAAGCATCATGTCTGTACCTAATACTTTTACTCCTTCAAATAATACTTCTATGGATCTTGAAACTCTATTAAAATTATCATTTTTTTCAGGATCAAACGTGTCTGGTTTTTCTAATATTTTTTCTAAACCTTGATCAGTACGTTTTAATTTAAATACTTGGTCCATATATGTTTTATACTCAAAATATAAAACTTGCACAGTATTTTGATCATAAGCACCCCAACCATAAATATAGTTATCATTGCTATATGATTTTTGTATTTTTTCTAATTCACTATTAGATATATGAGGAAATTGTTTTTTAATCTCCGCAACAGTCATTGCTTTAACTTCACCTACATAATATATATCTTCAAAATTAGGGTCTTCTGTGTATGAATAAACCATGTATGATGGATCAACGTATTCTAACGTTATACCATTAGCTGTATTAAAATTAGTTTTTGCAGCTGCAATACCTAATGTTACTAAATCATAATTTAATCTACGCTTTAATAAATCATATTTATTTTTAGCTAATATTTGAGTTATAGCTTCTTCTTCTGCTATTTCTACAGCTTGTTTATAAGACAACTGTAAATGCAGTTCCATCTCTTCAATAGTTTTAGGTAAATCAGATGGAGCTATATTTGTATTAGAAACATCTTCACCTGTAGTTCTTTTTACTTTTTGAATTATATCTTGAGCAAAAATATCTTGTGCCAAACCTTTTGCATAAGCAGTTCTTTTTTTAACAGACTCAGGATCTTGTGCATATGCTTTAATATCATAATCTTTATTTGATATACCATTAACAAGTATATCTACAAACTTAGATAATATGGGTACTGGTTTCCAATCTAAATTTAAATAGCTTAAGTCACCGTTAATTGATAACTCATCTTTATATTTTTGTACTGATTGTTCACCTCTGGCGTATAATCTACGTGTATGGTAGTTATTAAAAGTAGTTAAATATCTATTACCATTAGTTCTACCTTGTGCAAACCATTCTGATTGTATAGCGCTAGCAACTTGCTTGCCATATTTCAAACTCATTTTTTCCTCCAAAGGTACTACCTGATTGGGAAAAGCGCTATTAGCATTATAGTCTATATTCATTTATCGTATAATTTTAGAAACACTACCAGTGTTGTCATATCGTTTTATACCTAAGTCATATGACACTAGTTCTCTTTTTGGTATTGGTCTATATCTATGTTTATTACAAGCCATAATAGCTAGACCAGAGCTAATTGAAGCATCGTGTTTTGTTCTATTATTTATATTAAATTTACTCCAATCGTTTAATGTTTTCTGGAAATACATATCTCCATATTTATTACCATTATAACCTATATAGTTTTCAATATAAGTTTCAATAGCAGCGGCATGAGCTTGCTTAATATCTTCACTGGAATTAGGTATACCACCTATTTCTCTTTCAGATACTGATAATTTATTATAAATTTTATCAGGTCTATTCATTGAGTAACCTCTATATCCTCTTCTTTTAAAATGATATAAAAGTCTGGGTTTATTATTTTCAGCTAATAATGGCATGCCATAAAATACACAAGCCATTAATACATCTTCAAAAAATA
>CEOU01006514.1_pt1 | contig 18824 bp, 18 predicted proteins | sample 530731 | NCBI WGS metagenome assembly CEOU01 (sample SAMEA2620894, study PRJEB7988) | marine metagenome | isolation source: saline water (ENVO:00002010), including
GCATAAAAAACATCGTGCCAACCCATACTGCCCAAGCCAACTGGGCGGTGGCGGACGTTTGCGTTTTCTGACTCTTTGGTTGGATAAAAATTTATATCAACAACATTATCTAACATTCGCATGCCAATCTCTGCGGTGGCGCGAATTTTATCAAAGTCTAACGTTCTTTTTTTAAGATGGTTTTTTAGGTTAATTGACGCTAAATTGCATACGGCAGTTTCTCCATACTCTTCTACTTCTCTCAAGTTTCCCTTTTTGTATTTTGTCGGTTTTGTATGCAAGAGAATTTCAGTGCACAAATTACTAGAGTGTACGGTTCCTACGTGTTGGTTAGAATATCTAATATTTGATGGATCTTTAAATGTGATCCATGGATGGCCAGTCTCAAACAAAGCTTTGAGCATTTTTTTCCAAAGATCTTTCGCTTTAACTTCTTTGAATACTCTAAGCTCGCCAGCTTTGGCTTTTTCTACGTACTCCCAATATTTATCTTCAAACTCTTTGCCGTAAATTTCATGTAATTCTGGCGTCTCATTGGGGCTAAATAGATACCAATCTTCATCTTTTTCTACTTGCTTCAAAAATAAGTCAGGAATCCAATTGGCTGTATTCATATCATGAGCGCGCATTCTTTCATCTCCAACATTTTTGCGTAACTCGAGAAAATCTTCTATGTCTGCGTGCCAAGTTTCTAAGTATGCGCAGCCAGCTCCTTTTCTTTTACCTCCTTGATTAACCGCAACAAGCATGTCTCCATATAACTTCCAAAAATATACTGGGCCTTGGTTTTCTCCATTAGTGCCTTTTATGTAAGAGCCTCTTGCTCTGTATGGCGTTACATCCATACCCAAGCCGCCTGCAAATTTGCTTTTAAGAGCCTCTTGCCAAAGACCATCGAATATTCCATCTATAGAGTCTTCGAAAGTATTTAAGTAGCAAGAAGATAATTGTGGGTGAGCAGTTCCACTATTAAACAAAGTTGGAGTGCTCGACATTAAGTCAAATGAAGAAAGTGTATTGTAGAATTTGATAGCCCATTCTTCTTTATTTTCTTTTTCTGCTAAAGCAAGGCCCATCGCAACTCTCATAAAAAATCCTTGGGGGCTCTCCATTCTGCGGCCTTCAATATGAAGTAGATATCTATCGTAAATAGTTTGAATGCCTAAATATTTCCATTTTAAATCTCTATTGGTATCGATTGCTTCAGAAAGCTTTTTTAAGTCAAATTCTTCTGTTAGCTTTTTGTCAAGAATGCCTTCTTTTACTAATTTTTTAAGATTTACTATAAATGATTTATGATATTGCAACTCAAAGCTCTCGCTATAAACGCTTTCTCCAAATACTTCTTTATAAATTGTATTTAATAATAGTCTGGCCGCTACGTAATTGTAGTTGGGATCTTTTTCTATTTTAGAGCTTGCTGATGAAATTAGCGACTTGTCAATTTCAGAGGTTTTTACTTTGTCATAAAGTTTGATTTTTGCATCTAAGACTATTTCGCTGGCTGAAACATTTTCTAAATTTTCGCATGCCCTCTCTGCTGATCTATTTATTTTTTCTACGTCAAAATCGACTAATCTACCGTTGCGTTTTTTTACATTTATATTCATAAGTTTCAGTATTTACACCCAGCTGAATGCAGGTCTAGATAATACCTCAAAAGAATATAAAAGTCAAGAACTTAACCAATCTTTTATGTCAGTTTTTGGCTCCCAGCCCAACAATTCTTTCGCTTTGGAGTTGTCTGCAAGAGTTTCTTTTGGTTCGAGGCGATCACCTATATACTCTTTTTCTCCTCCGATTATGTCGGCGATCTCGTTCATTGAGTAGTTGCTACCCTTGCCGATGTTAATAACCTCTCCCTTTCCGACTTTTTCACTACTTGAAGCTAAAATATTGGCCTCAACAACGTCGCCTACATATGTGAAATCTCTACGTTGTTCGCCATCGTTTGTAATTGTGAGGTTGGCTCTCTCCTCTTTTTGTTTTAGGAATATCCCAACAGCTGTCGAATACGCCCCTCCAACCGCCTGGCCTTCGCCATAAACATTGAAATATCTTAAACTAACCGTCTCTAGTCCATAGCAGATAGAAAAAACCGAGCAGTATTGCTCTCCAATGAGTTTTTGCAAGCCGTATGGACTCATTGGACCTGTTGGCATTGTTTCAACCAACGGCATTGTTTTTTGATCTCCGTAGGCTGAAGAAGAGGCGCTATAAACTACTCTTCGCACACCGCTATCTCGCGCAGAAAGTAGTACGTTAAATGTTCCGTCAACATTTACTTTATGGTATTTTTGAGGGTTTTCTATTGACGGCTGTACTCTAGCTAACGCAGCACAGTGAAACACGGTGTCCACTCCTTCCATTGCCTCGCATAACGCTAAACGGCTAGACCTTTCGCTAATATCGATGTTTCGAATCTCAGCTTTTGTGTTTACCTTTTTGCCATTAGTGGAAAAATTGTCTACTACAACAACCTCATTATTGGAGTCTAATAACTTATCTACTATGTGGCTACCAATAAACCCTGCACCGCCTGTGACTAAATATTTTTTCATTTCTTCAATTAATGTGTTAAATTATATAGAAAACTACAGCCTCTTTCAACATAAATTTTAAATTATCTCACTATATTAAAATATAGTATATTTTTGAGATGGAGCTGCTAGCTCTTTAAGTATAAAGTCATCAATAAGTGTATATTTTTTATTATTAATTTTAATATACGCCCCGTCATAAGGCGGAAACCAAAATGCTCGAATCTTTCTGCTGATATCATCTCCCTCTTTAATTTCCTTCATGCTCTCCATTTCTTTTCTTGATATATATCGACCACCCTGGTTTTTTATGGTTTTTAGTTTGGTGTCTTGAGTTAAGGCGGCACAAAGAACATCACGAAAAAGATTAAATAAAATTGGCTGAGTTGCTTTTTCTAGGGTCTGTGCGGTGTCTTTATCGGGGTTAAAATCAAATTTCGAGACTTCGACAATTTCGCCTGTATCAATATTTTCATCTACATAGTGAGCTGTTGCCGCCCATTGTTTTAATCCTTCTAGAATCGCTATATTGTATCCAGCTGTGCCTTTATAATCTGGAAGTGGAGCAGGGTGAAAATTAATATTACCTAATTTCGGGACGCTTAAAAATAAATCTTTCAATTTTCTCCAGTAAAGCATGGAAACGCCAATATCATAGTCAAGAGCTCCTTCTTTCATTGCGGACATCGCCGAATCAAAATTATATATTTTTATATTGTTTCTAATCGCCACGTCTTTAGTTGGGGAAACGGGTAGGTGGTCGTCTGTTAGAACGCCTGCGATTTCAAACATTGGTGAGTCCATGGACTCGTCTAGCTTAACAAGCCACTCAAGACAATCTGCAGCAACTTGTTTTCTGCCCATGAATAATAATTTTTTTTTATCTTTCATAATTAAATAATATTGATGATAATATTAATTTCGGATCTATTTTTTGTTCTAGATTTTGTTTTACGATTTCCCTGCCGTTATTTCTATCGCCAATTCTTATGATTTGTTCGACATTCAAGAAAGCGGGAGCTTCATAAAAAGAGCATGAACTATTCGTAATAAATCTATCGCAATATTTAATTAAAGACCAAAAATCTTCTTTTTTTAAATTTTCAAATATTTTTACATTACCGTTTTGCCTGCTCCAATATAAGTCTTCAGATTCGCGCTTTTCTAAGACTTTCCAGTAATCATAAAATATCTCATAGTTTTTATCTCTGTTACCCTTAATTATGACTATGGTTTTATTTTCTGTATAATAAGATTTTTGTATAAGAGCTTCAACTTCTTCTTTATCTTGAATAGTTTTTTCTCTAGAAAGTGATTGGGGATGCATTAAAACTAAATCATAGTTTTCTTTTACTTTGCGAGAACTTGGCTCGGCCCCCCATAAGCTTGGATATTGATTTAATAATGTCGCATTAGGTTTTATGTTAAGCATTTTAAGCAAATCTTTAGTGTTTTGGTGGCTTGATTCCGAAAAAGAAATTTGCTTTTGTGATATTAGCGTAATCATGTGACGAAAATAATCATCTACAGTTGATAGTGACTCACTTAAATCGCCAGCAACTAATTGTGTGAACGGAATGTTTTTCAAAAATAAAGCTAATGCAGCAAATATCATTTCTCTTCTATCTCCGCACAAAATAACTTGTCCCACGTTTTCTCGGTCTACGTAGTTGTAGATATAATTATAAATTTTTGAAAGATCTTTATCTTCCTGTATCTCAATCGCTTCTGAAAAATCATGATATAAAAGACTTAATCCATGGTCTTTGATAACTTTTGCCACTGGATCTAGAATTGATTTCTCGGCGCGATTCGAATAAAATATAGCTACTTTCTTTTTCATCAATAAAAAGCTTTATTTATATACCCACTGTTTTGAACGTCATTAAGCCTAATCTCGCGATATGCTGCCCGCAAATGTTTTTCGTTTGAATATACTGTGTTCAGCAAGTTTTTGATTCGGCCCTGACTTATTACTAAATGCATTTCCTCTATACCATCTTGTAGTGAATATTTTGGAGTCCACCCCGCGTTTAGTATTTTATCATTTAAAATTTTATAATTTCTTAAATCCTCAAAGGGGATATCTGTAAACTTAATTTCAACGTCTTGTATGTAGGAAGCTATCTCTGAAGCAATGTCTTTAATTCTAAAATTTTTGTAGCCCAAATTATACAACCCACAAATATTATTTTTTAAACAAAATTTAGTGGCCTGAGCTACATCTTTGACATGAAGTAGTGGTCTCCATTGCTCTCCCCCATTAATTGGTAGAAGTTTTTCAGAAAGTCCTTTATACACTAAAGCATTAACTACCAAATCTAGCCTTATCCTTGAGAACGCATCTCCTAGTCCGAATAAAGTGCCAAGTCTGAAAATTGTATAATCTTTATGGTTCTCAACAATATATCTCTCCGCCTCTAATTTAGATGACGCATACAAGGAAAGCGGATTCGGCTCTGCAGATTCATTTATTAAATTATTATTAACTCCATAAATAGAGCATGTAGAAGTGAAAATAATTTTTCCCTCATAATTATCGACTAGCCATTTAACCGAGTCAAAATTAACTTGCTGTGTTGTTTCTTTATGGATTGCGCAAGCTTGATCTCCGACTATACCCGCTAACCAAATAACTGAATCATAATTATGTATTATTTTTCCGAGCTTGTTTTTATCTCTTACATCTCCAAAAATAAAGTTAACTTCTTTGAGGTATCTATCTTCATACAATAAATTGTCATATATAGTAACCTCAAAGTCATCGTCTAATAATACGTCCGTTAAAGGACCGCCAATGTAGCCTGCTCCGCCAACTATTAAAATTTTATTTTTCATAATGTCCACCCGTCGTCAACTGTAATATTTTCGCCAGTAATGAATTGTGATTGATCGCTGATTAAAAATGATATACTATTCACTATATCAATTGGATCTAACATTCCTTTATTAGCGCAACTTTTTTTGTACCTGTTTAGGAATTCTAATGGTTGACCATCTAAAATTCCACCTGGGCTTACACAATTAACTCTTATATTTTTATTTTTGTAATATTTTGCTAGATATTTAGTGATTGAAATGATTCCTGATTTTATTGCTGAATATTCTATGGGGCTTGTCATCCCGAGACCTTCGTAGTGTTCAAACTTAGGCGAAGCTAATCCTTGGATAGAAGATATGTGTATTAAATTGCCGCCGCCCATTTCCATGAAATGTTTGATAATTTTTTGTGAAAAAATTATTGCAGACCCTAGCTGATTTTTAAAATCTTCTGAAATATAGGTAAGCTGCAGATCTTCAAATTTTGTTCCCCATTGTTTTGATCTTGGGTAGGCACAATGAACTGCTGCATCAATTTTTTTAAATTTTTTTACACCGCATTCAATAAACCTTTCTATTTCCTCTGGCTTCGTTAAATCTGTTTGCACGTAATGAGAATTAGACTCGTTAAAAAAATTAGGATAAAGATATTGATTTCTCAGGGGCTGCGTCGCCTGCAAAGGCTGTATATCCCCAAGAAGAACTTTACCATTATTTTTAATAACTTCCTCTGCGAGACAAGCGCCAATTCTTCCGCGAGCTCCAGTAATGGCTATGGTTTTATTTTTTAACATTTGCATGGTAATGTTTTAATGCTGTGGCGACAAATAAATCAAATTCAGTATCAATGTCCAAAGATCTTTCTTGAGGTATTTCTACTGTTTTTACTTTACCATCAAATAAGCTATGATTATTTTTAATGAATGACGGAGTAGTTGTAAAGCTGATTGTTGTCATGTCATAGATTAATGGGGCGTCCTGTCTTCTTTGGTATTTTTTATCACTAAGGTTAACTAATTCTGCATAACCTTCTTGATTAAGTCTTATCATATTAAACCAAGGATTTCTGTTTGTTTGAGTAACGGAAATTATTGCGTCTGCATCAGGCTCGCTCTTTAATTTTTGAATACTGTTTTCTATGTCCTCTAAATTTCTCAATGGAGACGTTGCGGGCAGGCTAATAAATATATCAAAATTTTCAACCAAATTGACCGCATGTTGCCAGGAAAGCCATTCTGGGCTATTGTCCCCAGCTAGTTCCGTCGGTCTTTTAATGACCTTTGCTCCATATGAAGCGCTTATTTTTGCTATCTCATCATCTTCGGTGGAAACATATACATCATTAACAAGTGAAGATTCTTTTGCAGCCTCGATTGAATAAGCAATTAACGGTTTTCCTTCTAACAATCGAACGTTTTTTCTTTTGACTCCTTTTGAGCCGCCTCTCGCGAATATAAAAGCTACAGTCTTCACTTAAAAAAAATCTTTGATTTGTTTTTGTTAGATTGTCTGGAAAACTCCACCACTTCTAATCTTTTTATTGCGTCTTCTATCGGAACAACTGTGGGAGATCCTTCTTCTATGGATTTAAGAAAATGCAAAATCTGTTGTTCGTAGTTGTAATTATAGTCTTCGTGATGGGTAAATTCAAGAACTTCTTCCGCTTGTAAAGAAACAGATTTTTTTGCTAAATCCCATTTAATTTGACCTTTACTTCCGAAGGCTTCAACGTACCTTTCTGTCTGTTTGTTTAAGAAGTCTAAATGTAAAGAAATTGAAGCTCCTTTCTTGCTCTTTAAAATTAAATCAGCAGAGTCTTCTACGTCAAGATTTAATATATCAGAAGTTCCTAGTTCCGCGTATACACTTTCTAACTCACCGAAAAACCATATTAAATAGTCTATCTCATGACTTAGCTCAAGCAAAACTCCTCCTCCCAAGGATCTATTCGCTGAAACCGATTTTCGATAATCTTGGTTTGGGCGCCAATTTGGTAAATAAGAAGAACATTTTGAATAAACATAAAAAACTTCCCCTATGGCACCTTTGTCTATAAGTTCTTTAAACTTTTTTGCTGCTGGATCATGTCTTAGCATATATCCTGTTAATGTTTTTATTTTTTTGTCTTTAACAATTTTTTTTAAGTTGTTTAATTTAAACAAATCAGTAGAGCTTTTTCTATCAGTGCTAATTGGCTTTTCAATTAAGACATGAATCCCTTTTTGGCACAATTCAATTGCATTATCCAAGTGTTCAGTGGCTGGGCTACAAATTAGCGCACAAGAAATTTTTTGCTTGATGGGGTTTTTAAAAACAGCTTCACTGATAGACTTTGCGCAGAAATCAACAAAATTATTTTCAATATATTTAGCTGTTCTGGAGACAACTGTAACCAAACAGTCGCGCCTAAGTTTTTTAAGTACTTCTAAATGCCTTTTGCCAATGCTGCCAAGACCAACGATTAAAACATGGTCAACCATTTTCTAAGCTAAATAAAACTTTATCACAGATGAAATCGATTGTTTTCTTGCTTAAACTTAAGCCGCTCGGAAGAGAGAGAGATTTTTTGTATAAATTTCTAGCATTTATAAATTTTTTTGATTTATTATCTTGGAGCCATTTTATTTCATTTGCTGGTTTATACATTATTTTGGATTCTATGTTATTTGACCTAAGATACTCGTTTGCCTTGTCTCTTTGATTTTGTGTATTAAATAAAATTACATTCATCCAGTTGTTTGTAACGGAGTGTTCTGTAGGCTCTTGAAATCTTAAATGCCCAGAAAGTCTTTTTTTGTAGTATGAGTTAATTAATCTCTTTTTTGCTAATATGGATTTTAATCGGTTAATTTGAGAAAATGCAATCGCAGCATTAATTGAATTAAACCTATAATTAAATCCTATATCATTGTAGTCATAACCATGCTTACTTGAGAATATGGAACTTTGATTCAACAGCTGTTTGATTTTTGACTCTTTATTTTGAAATTTTTTGCCTAAGCAAACAATACCTCCGCCGTTTGATGTTATAATTTTATTCAAGTTCAGACTAAAGCAGTTAAAATCAGCGATTGATCCTAACGGCTTATTGTTAAAATTTGAACCTAAGCCTGCTGCGGCATCGCTAATTAATGTTAGGTCGTGTCGCTTACAAATACTCAGAAGTTCATTATAGTCACATGGGTTTCCGTATAAGTCTACACAAATAATTGCTTTTGTTTTCTTTGTAATATGCTGTTCAAGTTTTTTTGTATCTATGCACCATGTCCTAGGGTCAACGTCGACAAAAACAGGCTTTGCGCCTATATATTTAATTACATTCCATGACGCGGCAAAGGTGATCACTGGGCAAATTACTTCATCTTCATCTTTTAAGTCTGCCGCAAGAAGTGATAGGTGTAGAGCGCTTGTTCCAGAGTTACAAGTAATTGCGGGTACACCAAAAAATTCTGAAAGGTAAGATTCTAGCTCGTGAATAACTTTAGGGTTTGCAAGGCCGCTTGAGATAGCGTTTTTTGCCGCGCATTTATCCGCTTGTGTTAATAAGGGCTCATAGTTAAAAATCATTTAATTATTGTCTCCAAATCTATCTTTTATTAGTTTTTTTAATTCAATCTCTTCTGGCTGCACTGATTCATTTTTATTATTTTTCATTGTAATGAAATCATCCGCAAAGCTTCTAATAGTTTTAAAGTCCGAAGGCGTCGAGCTCATTTGATTATCTGGGCCTGGCAAATTTTTGTCAATTGTAAAATGTTTCTCAATCCAGGTTGCGCCTCTTGCTATGGCCGCAATAGGAACATTAAATCCTAAGCTATGATCACTAATTCCAAATTCTCCGCGATGAGCTGGTACAGGCTGCATTGTGCCTTGATCTATTCGTTGTTTTGTGAGCTTTTTAATAAACTCCATTTTTGATAGGCTTATTTTATTTATTGGCGTGGGATACATGGAAACGCAGTGCATTAAAACGAAATCAATGTTTGTTTTATGTAGTTTTTCAGCTAAATTAACAATCTCTTCATTTAATGTCATTCCTGTAGAAACAATAACTTTATTAAAGTTTTCAGATAAGTCTTTTATCAACCCAAAGCTAGACGCATCTGGACTAGCAACTTTTATCAATTCTAATCCTAAACTGCTTAAAAATTTTACGCGAGATCTGTCAAAGCATGTGGTTAAGAATTTAATTTTATGTTTATTACATTCCTCGATTAACTTTTCATGGTCTTTGTTTGTAATTTGAACTTTTTTGAAAAAGTCTCTTTTATTTTTGAAGTTAAAAAACGGTTGAGAATCTTCATCCCATGCGCCTTTTCTTAGTCTATCCTCTGTCCAGGATTGGAATTTGGCGTAATTTGCTCCGCATTCTGCAGCTGAAGCGATCATCTCTTTAGCTAAGCCAATATCTCCGTTATGGTTAACTCCAATCTCTGCTATAATGTTAATCATTGTGAGATGATAACCTGAATCTTATAACTTATCAAGTGCAAAATTAACTATTTTTCTAGAGGACTCACCAGGTTGGAAAAGATATTGATCTATAGCTAAATCAAACTGTTGGCTAAAAGACTGATTTGTTAACTTAGTGATAGTGTTTTTTAAATGTTCAAGTTCTGGAAAAGCCTTATAATTGTAACAATACTCAAAATCAAATAAAGGCTTGTAAGCATCTATCGCAGTTACATAACGTTCTTCATTTTTAAGGTCAAAATTTATAAATGGAACTTTTTGCAAAACACATTCTTTTACGCTTGTGCTATCTACCATTATGACTAGATCAGACACTTCCATCAATTCCATGCTGGTATGAGGGAACCAAGAGTCATCATAAAAACATTTGTCAATATCGTTTTCAAAAGCAGATGGTATTAAGTGTTTCGCTCTTGATTTAGTTAAAACTTCAAAATCTAAGCTTTTTATTGTTTTGTATAGCGATTGTATTTGGTCGGTCGTTAAGCCGTGTTCGATATTGTCCTTGTAAAGTGAGCCGTTTGATTGACGAGAAAAGTTATAGCTAGAAGATGGGTCTGGAGTTGGGAACAAAAATAATACTTTCCTTTTGGCGCTAAGTTTATACTTAGCTATGATATCTTGTTTGTCAAGATTAATATCATATTTTGGCGAACCAATACAAACATTTTTAGAAGACTTCACCTTTTCTTTAGACCATTTGGTCGGAGCTGTTCTATGGTCATTAATAAAAGATTCACAATCGTCTAAAAGCCACTTCGAGGGAAAGATAACTTTCTTTGCGTATTTACTAAAGACATCATAGTTAATAGCATAGTCATGTTGATACGTCAAAACATAATGATTATTTTGTAAAAAAATGTCTAGTGAAATTATACCTTTCTTGTTAGCCAATTCTGCAGCTTTTTCTATACTAAAAATAATTTCATTTGATTTTTTAAAAAGATGCGCACTTTGGATCTCGGTGTTATACTTATTAATTGCTTGTTTGAGCTGTGCCGAATGAGCGTTAACGCAATTATATTTATTTGTTTGGTAAGTTAGTAAGCAAGATTTTATTCCCCTCTGGTCGCACTCTCGAATTAGCGGGACAAAATACCTTAAATGCGTCATTTCGCCAAGTAAGAAGTATATTTTTTTAGTCATTGTGTCGATTCTTAATTAAAGCTATCAATTTCTTCCGTAGAAATTGGCCGAGTTAGTGATTTAAACTTTTGTTTAAGACATTTAGTGGTAACTTGATTTTTAAAAAGTTTTTCTCCGTTTAAATACTCGCAATCAACTGCGACAGGAACTTTAAGAAAAGCTTTTTTATATCCTAGGTGATTGCATCTGTCTACATAATCTGTATATTGACAAAAACTAAAAACTCCAGACTCCCAATCTTTGAGCCTACCTGGGTTTTTTTCCTTTTCTATTTCTAGGTACGGGCCAATTTTCTCATAAGTTGATTTTTTCATCATATGATAGTCGTCGTACCCCTTGCTTTCGCATAAAAAGTATGAAACGCCTGAACTGGTTTTTTGTTCTGGGCCCGTTTTATTATTTGCCTTAAACAATCTTTGTTTGGGTAGCCCTCTATAAATAATTGAGGATATGTCGCAAATTCCATTATTTATCTTTGCTCTATGTTCAAATACGTCAAGCATGTCTGTAACCCAATCTGTTTCGCTTATGAATTTATGGTCGTCTGCTATCTCAATAAAATAATCTCCTCTAGCTATTGACCTTGCTATGTTTTTAGCCCAACCAAATATAGTAACAGAAGATTGTCTTTTTGACCTTGGCTGCATGTTCTTGCTTTTTAAGATTTCTTCATGTTTTTTTCTGTTACCTAACACTATTGAAATATCTTTACAGTTTTTATATTTATTCCATAAAAATTCTTGCGTACCATCTGTAGACCCTAGATCAACAATAACCCACTCAAAGTTTTCATATTTATTATAATCAAAAAAACTTTTAAGCATCACTTTTAGTGACTCTAACCTATTAAAAGTATGTACGTGATAGCTTACAAAAGGCTTTTTTTTGTTGTTCAATTTTTCTATTTCCATCTAATTTCTTTGCTTAGTTTTTCTTCCATAGTTTGTAATGTTGAGCAATGATAAAATTGACGGTCTTCGTCAAAGTGAAAGGGATTTATGCATCTGTTTTCTGTCATGTCTAAATAATGATACAGCTCTTCTTTTTTAAAATTTTCTTTTAGAATCTTACTTAAAAACGATTCTATACATGCTGTTTTTAATATGTTTAGCGCATTTGGTTGGTCAAAAATCTTTCTGTCAATCATTTGTTTTCTATTAAACAATAAAAAATGGTCATCAACGTCTCCGTAGGGAATTTTCTCGCATAGCCGTTCTTTTGGTAAAAAAACTCCTCTCCCTCTATAAGCTACAAAATGGTTATTTTTTTCTAAAATTTCGATCATTTTAAGTATGTGTTTTACATCTGCCGCACATGCGTCAGAATGATAGTGCATAATATATTCTGCCTCACAATTCAGTAAAGACTTGCTTATACATTCAAACTGTCTTAACCTCATGTAATGTTTATTTTTAGGCCAATCTTCTAAAAGGTCGTCTCTATGTGTACTGCCAGTCGAAAAAGCGTCAATATCTAATGCTTCTACTTGTTTGTAGCTAGCGGGATCATTGCAACAAACGCTAATAAAAGTATCGTTATGGCTGTTCCAGTATTCTCTAATTAGCTTGATGTTTGCAGCGACTTGATCGACCTTGTTGTAGGTAGAAATTGCTATGCCTATTTTTTTCATGATTTAATAACTTTAAAATAAGTACATCTAACCATTTTTTTTATAAACTTAACTCGAGGGTCGCTTTTTAATTCTTGGCATACCTTCCATGGCCCCCCATCTTTTGCAACATAACGAGCATCTGGCTCCATATCGCTCGAAGAATTATCAAAGATTATAGAGCTCCCTTCTTTGCATTTTTTAATTACTGAATTAAAATCAAGTTTTGCTTGTTGATATGTGTGGTTACCGTCAATAAAAAATACGTTAAAGTTTTTGTCTAAGTCACGAACACTTTTCTCAGAGCTGCCTTTTATTAAGTTAAAATTAGTGTGACCAAGCTCGCTAAGCTTATCTTCCAATCCTTTCTTGTAAGCCACATTTAAGATATTCCATTTATTGTAAAGTTCATGAGTCTGTTCATCTCCAAACGTTTCACTAGATAGATCCTCAAACAAATCAAAACCATATGCATGGTAAGACTTCTTATTCTCTTTTAAAAAATCTAAAACTTTTCTAAAAGTGCCTCCAAAATAAACGCCAATTTCTCCGTACACTGGAGATTTATGCTCGCTCAATAATGAGCAAATTTCTTCGAGTTCTTCTGGCTCTATGCCAGAACGTGAGCCATATAGCTTGTTCCTTAGTTGCGCCTCTGTTGTTGCTCCGTACATGTTTAATGCTAACTTTGTATTCATACGTTTTATTACATCTGTAAAGAAAGTTCTTTTAAGTTTGGATTTCTTTGAAAGAAATTTGCATATTCTTGCCTAACTAAATTTCTCATCTGATGTTTATTATCAAATCCATATTTTGATTTGAGCCATTTCATTCCCTCTTCCCACATAAGAGACTGATGTCTTTCTTTTGAATCTGTTTTCATTTTAGCGGCATTTTCATAAGTCAAATTACTTCTTTCCGACATTGTGCACTTTCTTGTGATTGCAGTAAACCAATTCCTTTGATATGATTTTAATATCAGTTCTGTATCAGCGTCATAAACTCTGAAATTAGTGCCGTCATAAAAATATTGCATATACGAATGTTCTTCATAATCTTGAGAAACTTCATTAATAAAATCAGATCTGACCATCCAAACTATATGTGCAAAATGATTGTGAGCTTTTGTTCCATATAAATTATTAAATTCTAAACCATGTGGTGAGGACATGGGAGATAATATTGACATTCTTGGAAATTTTAGCATTTCTTTTGACATAATTTCTATCGTAGGCTCGTCGTGTAACTGCGCATCACCGACAATCATGCATATAAATTCGTATTTCTTAGAAAGCTTTTTAAGTTCCAATAGTCCATAATTGAATCCTCTGGCAGTTCTTAGGCCGTTTTTTAAAGCGTCTTCCCAATTAGCATGAAATGTATGTTTTGTAAATTTTGACAAATTAGATTGATCCGAACCACTTTCTATCACGTAAAAGTCGGAAAGGTCGCCATTCCATTTTAAAAAATGATCGCCAAAAGTATTAGTAACCTCTGGAAGATTTCTTTGTAAAAATAGAGTGCAGATATTTTTCATTTATTTTGATTTCGGTTTAAAAAAATCTGTAAATCTTCAGGAGTTCCTAGTCCAGTCATTTTTTCAATTTCAAAAATCTTTATCTTTTTGTCATCTTCTATTGCTTGATTAAACACTGGGCAAACATAAAATTCATTATTGGTTCTAATATTCCTATTAATCATTTGCTCTGTATACTTTACATAGTCCGCGCCTTTTTTCCAGTAATAAATTCCAACTGTAGCTATGTTGCTTATAGGTTTTTTTTCGGCCACTTGAGAAACAAATCCATCTGCGTCTAATTTAGCATAGCTCCATTTTGGATGAGTTGACTTAAATGTTAGAATGCCTGCGTCAATTGAATCCGCTACCATTGAATACATAAATTCACTACTGTCCCAATCAACATACTGATCTGAATTTGCTATAAGCAATGGTTCGTCATTGTTAATTAAATTTTTCGCTAATAAAGTTGTACATGCGGCGCCTTCGGTAATGCCTTCAATTTGAATAATTTCGCAACCTGGGCTAATTAAGTTTAAGGTCGCCTGCAGGTTGTATTTTTTATAGTGAGACTTTTGGACTATAAATATGTGTTGCGCATCAATATTAAGATTCTCAACTACAACTTGGATCATTGGCTTACCATTAACGTCTATTAATGGTTTTGGAAACGTATAACCCGCTTTTTCAAACCTACTTCCAGCGCCAGCCATTGGGATTAGTACTTTCATTTTTCCTCCCTGCCACTTCGGTGAGGCCTGTGAAGTTTTATTAGCTGACGTAATTGTTTCCATTACTTTTTCGTATGTTAAATCATTTGGGTCTCTAACTGCGCATAAATAAGATCCAGACTGTTCTACGCATTTTCTTCCTATGTGTGAGTCTTCAACTATCACTGTTTCTTTCGGGTTTGCTCCAGTTGCTATCATGCATTTTAGATACATTTCAGTGTTTGGCTTGGGATTTTTAACGTCCTGATTTGAATAATAAAAATCAACATATTTCATCAAGCCTTTTTGAAGCAACATCATTTTAACTGTCTCTCTAATTGAATTGGATGCCACACAAATTGAATAGCCGTCTTCTTTTAATGATTTTAAAATATTAATTAATCTGTCGTCTTTTTTAATGTTATTTTGTATTATCTCTGCAGTATTATGTTGCTTTCTTTTGCATAGTTCAGCTGCCAAATCTTCTGGAAAGCCTTTTTCTTTTATAAGTATTTGTATTTTTTTTCTGGTTGGCAATCCATCATAAGTAGATAAGTGTTGGTCTCTTTCAATAATAAACTTTTTATCAAAAGAAGCGAGAGCTTCATTTAAGGCATTGTAATGAATCTCTCTTGCATCAACCAATACGCCATCAAGGTCAAAGATAATCAATTTAATCATTTCAGCTCTCCTAAAAAATCAGCTAAAGTATTGTGATTCCTTTTTATGTTTATGGCTTTTGCGCTGGGGTAGGGGTTGGTCGTTGCAAAGTCATTGATTAAAATTCTTTTGCAATGGCCTAGGCCAATGATCAAATCATGATATTTGATATTATATCTTTTAAGCTGCTCAATTGTTAGATCTTTAAATTTTTCTTTTCGTGCGGTTGTGATTATTATTTTGACTTTATTAGAGTCATACAGTTGATTCAATTTGTCAACATTTTCTTGTATCGGCCTAGCTTCTTCCCAATGCGGTTTAAAGTACTCACCTGAACTCGTCAACAATGTGCCATCTAGATCACAAAAAATAGTAGCAAAATCACTACAATAATCTAACCAGTCTTCTTTTGTTCCCCAATCGAGATAATTCTCAGCCTTTGCCGCATAAAAGTCTTGTCCTTCTGATATCATTAAGTCAATGACTGTAGAAAGATATAGGTTATCTGAATTCACTTTTCTTAGCTCTTGATAAGCTTTTTTGAAATAATTAGCATTCTCAAATTGATAAGCCCCGCAAGAAAAAGTAGTTGAAACAACTTTTTTTTCTACCATCTTCTTTATTTTTTTACCGTCAGTAACTACATAACCTTTATTTGTTGGATTTATGCTTGTTGTGTCGTTTAAATCTGAGTAACATACTATATTGCCATCGTCCAGACAGTCAAATTCAAAATAATTATCTATTTCTTTTACTAGAAAAGATCCTTCTATGTTAAACAGGTCGAGAGATTCATAAACTGTTTGGGCTTGATCTTTAGTTCGATGAGGAAAAAGTTTAATCTCACTTTTCTCTAGAACTCCGAGTTCCTGTATGCATTTTTTTATGCCATCCATACATTGATACTCATCAAAATGCTCCTGCAGGAAGGAGAAACAAATCCTATCGAAAGCTTCTAAATTTAACCCAGATATTGATTGAGTTAGCATAAGCCTTCCGTTCGGATGCGTTAACATCCACTTAGGCCTCAAGCCTTCAAATCTACTAGAAAGTCCACAAGCTGTAATTAAAAGCGTTTTCATTTTTGATATAATGTTGGATAATCAGTGCAAATTCCATAACATTTTAATTCATTACGCGAAAAATTTGAATTACTATTCTCGGGCTCGAGTTGAACTATTACAGAATTTTCACAAACAGGTTGGTTCGGGAACGTCCAAATGTATTTATTTGAAGTTAAAGTAAATTGATCTTCTTGGTGCCAAAAACAATGAATATTTTTGTTACTTAGCATTTTATTTAGACAGGTCAGCGTCTTTGCGTGGCACCAGAGCTTTATATTTTCCAAAAAGCTCTCTTTAACTGGATAGGTTGGTTCATCATGCCCTAAAAAAAAATGACCATTTATAAACCATACATCAACTTCGCAATCCAAGCCTTTAGAGATGGCTTTTTTTACCTGAGAAGGGTTATTTTCAAATTCAGGTTCAGGTCCATTTAGGTTTCCTCTGTGAGAAATATATATCATCCTTGGTTTACGTAAGCCGTTTTAAAAAAATTAAAATATTTTTCAGCGACATATGCTGTATTGTTGAGGCTCGGGCTCGCAGTGTTTTTTTTATTACTTATATTATTTAATAATTTTAAAAAATCTACTTCATTTTCAAATAATAAATTTTGATTTCTAACTATTTCTGGGTGCCCGCCACTATTAAGCGCCAAACATTTTAAGCCACACGTTATCGCTTCGATCAAAGAATTTGAACATGGGTCGTTTTGACTGGCTGTTACAAAGACGTCGGATTTTCTTAATTCATTAGCTAAGGCGTTCGAGTCAAGTGGCCCTATGTTTTTAATATTATTAAAAGTAATTGGCGATCTTCCTGCAAAAAAATAATCGTATTTTTCAAAATCTAAATTTTTATCTAAAAAGTCGTAAAACGCAAAACCTTTTTTTTCGTGATCTGACCATGAGCTTGAAAATAACCTAATTTTTTTCTTTGTAGTTTTAGCTTGTTTACATGGAAAAAATATAGACTCATCTGCACAATTTTGTATAACAGTATGAAGCGTCTTTGGCTCTAGTCCCATTTCTAAATTTTTATTTTTTGACCATTCGCTTTGGTAAATAGTGCCGTCTGCAAAAAGTTCATTAGCAAAATATACTTGCTGGTCTCTTGCGTCACTTAGATCATTATAAAGGCGCATGGGTCCGTCGATTCTGTGTATAAATTTCGCTTTTGGGAAAGATTTTTTTAAAGAAGCTACATTTTTTATAAAATGATGGCTGTTAAACAAGAAAACGTCAGCATTATCTGGAGAATCAGCCAAAACGTTTTGAAGGGCAAATTGTTTCTTTAGCGTCTTTAAAAATTGATTGCCTCCGCCAGTCGGCTGATCTAAGAGTTCGAATACTATAAAAATTTTCATAAGCTAGAAAAAAGTTGATCATAGTTTTTTATATGATTTTTAATTTCAAATTTTTTCATTTTATCTTTAATTTCAGATACGCTGGTTGACCTTGGAATTTTGGCTTTTTTAATCTCGTTAAAATCTATAATACATTCGTCTGGTAATACATCTCTGGCCATACCTACGTCCGTGGAGACAATTGGGGTTCCACAAGCAGGAGCTTCGAAAAGTGCTTGTGGACCCCCTTCTTGCCTAGACATAACTGCATACAGGTCACAAATAGAATATAATTCATTTAGCTTATGCGCGTTCACTAACTCAAAATAAGTATAACGAATATTAGCTTCTTTGAGTCTATTAATCAAATAATTCCTGCGCCAGCCTGCTAGCAAAACATGAATTGCATCGTGGTTAAAGCTAGAAACGTAATCAAAAAATAAATCTGGACCTTTTTCTAGTTTTGGATTGTTTGGGTTTGCTCCTTCAGAGTCTCTCTGAAATGATCCAATCACGAAGTCTTGCGGATTGAAATCGCTGGCATATTTTTCTCTTAAATAGTTTTTATCTAGTGGTTGCCAAGAGCTCTTGTCGTACCAGTATCCTATTACATAAATAGGTTTATTAGTAAACTGCTGTATAAAAATTTTGGTTTTTTCACATGGCGTATGATATGCATCTACATATTCATCTCGTTCTTTAAAATTATTTAGTCTTGCTTGATCAAATTTTTCTGGCACTTCATGATGTATGGTGCAGACAACTTTTTTGTCTTGAAGTAGCTGAATCGGAATTGATTGCCAAACCCAAGGCGATAAAATCCAAATAACTTCAGAGTTTATATTATTAAAGTTTACGTTATGATTAGAATTGTTTTTAAATTCTATGCCGATGCGATCAACAACCCAGCCTTCTCGGGGTGTTATGCATAAGATATT
>CEOU01016605.1_pt1 | contig 18718 bp, 20 predicted proteins | sample 530731 | NCBI WGS metagenome assembly CEOU01 (sample SAMEA2620894, study PRJEB7988) | marine metagenome | isolation source: saline water (ENVO:00002010), including
AATTAAACTAGATTAAATTATAAATATAAATAAATTTGTTATATTTATAGTATAAATGGATTGCTTACAATATCATTACAGTAATCAGGAAGATTCTGAAAAATATAAGATAAACTGCAGGGATATATCTTATCAAAATTTAGATAACATTGAAGAATTTAACAATAAAGATCTTCTAGAATTTATAGATAAAACTTATTCTGATGAAGCTTTTCCAGAAGATAGTCCATTTACTTTTCCAGATGAATACATTGATCTAGATAACGCATCTATATGTAAAAAAACAGACATTAGTTTAGCTCCTCAACAAAAATTTATGGGACAGATAATGGGTCCAAATAGTAATTTTAATAATGTCCTGGTTTATCATGGACTTGGTTCTGGAAAATCTTGTACTTCAATTGTTATAGGAGAAGCTCTTAAAAATTCTACATCGAGTAGAATTATTTATGCAGTACCTGCGCCATTGATTGATCAATACTTCGAAGAAATAGCAGGTGAAATAAGAAATGGAAAATTCTTCTCTTGTCCATCTTTTTGTTTAACAAAGAATTCAGATAATGAAATGAAAAGGGATTTTTATGTCTCAGAAACTAAAAATAGAACCCTTGTTGAGTTACAGAAAAAATTACAGAAAGAGATATTAAAATTAGATGAGTTAGATGAATTAATTGAAATAGATGATTCTCCTATTAATAAGAAAAAATTCCTGTTACAACAAAGAAAGGTTGATGCTAAGAAATTTGAACTAGAACAATATCAGAATGGTATAAAAGATACTATAAAAAAAACATTTGAAATTATAAGTCATAATAAATTTATAGAATCTCTCTATAAAACCGGGGCTAATAAACAGTTTATAAAGGGTAATAAACTTACATCAACAGACTCAGCCCTATTTAAAAAAAATGGACTATTGATTATAGACGAGATACAAAGATTAGTTAGTGCTGGTGGTACATTTTATAAAAAACTATACGATGCTATTAAATATTACTTCCACCCAAGTCTAAAATTGGTTTTAATGTCGGCTACACCTATATATGACAATCCATATGAATTGGCATTAACAATAAATCTTTTAAGACCTAGAATCCCTTTTCCTATATCCCCGATTGATTTTTATACACATTTTATAGGAGAAATCAAAACAACTGGAGACTCTGAAGAATGTAAAAAACAATCCGAAGTAAAAACATGGATAACTCCAAATTCATGTGTTATAAATGAAGAACTAATTAAATACATATGTTCTGGATATATATCTTACTTCAAAGGAGGAAACCCTAATGCATACCCATATAAAAGAGTTATAACTGTTCATCATGGTTTTTCTAATAAACACAAAACGGATTATATAGATGCTCTAGCATCTGATATAAAAAGAGATAAAGAAATTAGTTTAGATAAAAACCAGTCAAGTAATTATGAAAATATACTAATGGGTAATTATGACACCGAAGATGATGATAAAGTTACTGGAATGTTTATTACAACTCAGCAATACTCTAATATAACCCTACCTAGAATAGGAAAAAGTATAAACAAATCATTGGCAGATAAAAAGAATGCTCTTAATGAATTTAGAAGAGTAATGTTTACTAAGAAAAATACATCCTCTAGTGATATCATAGAGTATGTAAAGGAAGTATCTGTAAAATTTGCATCTATAATAGAAATGACTGTTAATAGTAGCGGTCCTGTATTTATATTTTCAAACTGGTTGACATACGGTGTGGAACCCCTTGCTATTATATTAGAAACCCTAGGTTTTACAAATTTTCAAAACAAGGGTAAAGAATCTGGGAATAAGTACTTTTTATGGAATTCTTCCACTAAAAATCAAAAGAATGGAGATGAATTAATAAAAAGAGCTAGAAATACATTTAATTCTCAAGATAACCAGGATGGGTCTTTATTAAAAGTTATACTAGGAACTCGGTCTGTAATGGAAGGAGTATCTTTTAAAAATGTAAAGCAAGTACATATAACAGATCCTTGGTGGAACGAATCTAGAATTGAACAAATTTTAGCACGAGCTTCCAGATACTGTAGTCATTCAAGTTTGGAAAAAAATGAACAATATGTGGACATCTATAGACATTATTCTGTATTCCCCGGTGAAGGTATTGATCAAGAAGCTGTAAAAAAACTAGAAGGTAATTACAAAAACTACGCAGAAGATAGCATAGAAGAAAGAATGTTACAGGCTTCAATTAAGAAGTATTCTATAAATAATGACCTCGAACAGATAATCAAAAGTTGTTCAATAGATTGTAATATAAATAGAAATGGTAATATAATAAGACTTGAAGAATATTGTATACCAGTTGGTAAAGGAATGTATCAGATACACTATAAAAATCCATCTAATGGTAGAATGTACCTAAGAGAAAATATACCTGATAAATTATCTTTTAAGCAAATACAACAACGAGAGTATTCATTTCCCAGAAAAGATTTACCTATATTATTTACCGAAGCGGGGTTTCAAGGTGGAGTAGATGGTTATAGCATTCTTACACCATATGATGACGATCCAGAGATATTAGACTCTAGTGTTATAAATGAAGATTTAAATATGCTAGAAGACATAAAACCATGGGATTCTGATAAAAAATTTACAGACCTAGAATTAGACCCAGTTCTAAGAAAATACATAACCGGATTGTATAAGAATTATAATCTATTGCCATATTTAAGAAGAGATCATCTCAAAGAAATCGGAGGTGGCACAAATTTAATTTACTTCAAAGAAACAGACCGTGAAGATATAAAAAAATTAATGGATTGTGTTAAAAATTTATACGACTCTAGCGATACTTCGGATGCTTTAAAAAGAAAAATAGGAGAATATTTCTCAATTAATTCTAAAAAAGATGCTATAAATAAAAAAGTTTTAGACCTTATAAAATATGGAGATTATGGAATGCATCAATTAGATGACTTAATTAGTATAGCTATACAGCACCCTAATTTTATTAATGAACAGCTTAAGTTATATAAGAAATAATTTTTTAATTTAAAATGTAATGTATTATTAAAATGAGTGCAGAAACATTAAAATTTTTTGATGATAAGTCAACAGAAAATATAATAAACTGGATGATAAGCAATTTATCAGAAAGTCAAATAAGATCGTGTTTAAATAAAGACACTTCTAGAGATACTACAGTTATTTCTACGGCACCCGTTGTAAAAGATCCTGAACCAGGCCCGTCATCTGACAACAGAGATGAAACAATAGATAATCGTAGAATACTAGAAGAAATATATACCAAATGTGAAGGAAAAGGATATATAATAGCCGGTGTAGAAAATAACATAGTAACATATTATCAATTTAAAGAACTTGATTCTTCTATTGATATACAGGCGGGCATCAACAGGGACGTAGAAGATGGTGTAGCTACTTGGACATATAAAACAGAACCTCTTGATGTATTTATGAGTAAATCATGTGAAAGTGATGACGCAGATATATTTCAATCACTACTCGAAGACGAAGACAATGCTAGAAATTATTTACCAGTTCCTGATGACATCTACAGGGCAGCCCAGTCATACAACGACATAGGATTCGAACCACCCGATGTATACACAGTTAGCGGCAAAGTATCTACAGATCCTGACATTGAGACCCCAACTTATGTAATGTCTGAAACAATGATGAAAGCTATAAATTCTCAAAAGAAATCGACTGATTTTATGAGAAAAGAATTTAACGACGATTCTGATTATATGAAGATGTGGCCTGTATTTTTTATAAGTGTTGATGAAGACAATCAATTATCTTATTTATATCCATACGTCAGCTCTGGTGAGATACAGTTTTCTATTGGTAAGATGAATCCTAAGATATTGAATATGGAATGCAAAAAGTTAACTAAAAAATTTGTAGCCGAAGTTAGAAGTCAGAATGTAACAGACGTTATGAGTAAATTAAATACAGCTTTAAGGTATCAGGACGACGATACTATTTGTAGAATAGAGTTCAATTATGATGAACAAAATCATATATCACTTTTCGGTGAAGAGTATTTTGGCGATAGTGGCGTTGAAAGTGACATCGGAAGTGACATCGGAAGTGACTCTATGAGTGACGTTGGAAGTAACTTTGGTAGTGATACCCCGGAATCAATTGCCGAAAATTACGGGGAAGATAGTTCAATGACCGAGTTTGGAGATAACTGTTCAACAGTTGGAGAAGACACTGTTGATACCGAATTTGGTGGAAAAAAGAAAATTAAAAAAACAACAAAAAACCCATTTGACATGTCCGCCATGTACGAGGGGTTAGACGATGACATGGAAGATGAAACTTACAGTCCTTCGATCCCAAGACCTATGATATCTAGTATACAAAAAGGAATAACTAAACAGAAGAGGGTAAGTGATATGACAATACCTGAAATAGAAGAAAGAATGCTTAGAATGCACGGAGCTAAATACTTATCGGAATTTAAACCTGAAAAATATAAAACAAAAAGCGGAGGGACAAGTGTTAGATACATTAGAAGAACACCTAAGTGTGTAAGTACATCAGAATGTACATGCACCCCTAGGGTAATGGATACAGATTTATCAAGATACGGAGATTGTCCTGCATGTATTATAGCGAAATTTGGAAATGAAAATGGGGAAAGTAATGTATTTTCAGAATTTAATACACCCGATGCTTCAGAAACTAATTATGGAGCTGAAGAAAATGTACTATTGTTTTAAATTATTATTTTCTCTTATTAGCCTTCATACTAGGCCTCTTTTTGGTTATACGACTCCTTTTGAGATTTTTAGTTAAAGAATTTATATTAGTAGTTATTCCCATATCCTCTAAGCCTTCTATCAATTTATTTGCATTATATTCATCTGCCATTTTAATCATTTCACTTTCTCTTTTAGCCTGTTTTTCAATCTGTTTAACCCTATAAAAATCAAATGCATTGTTATACATCAATATCATTCTAATAAAATTATCTTGAAATATATTCTTCCAGGTACTATAATGACTATTTAAGTACCCATGGAATTTTTCTTCGTCATAAAAATATGTTTCAAGTAAATTTAAGAATATAGGAACCTCGGTGTATATTTTATCTTCGATGTATATACCCGTTTTAAAAATATCTACATAATTACGTTTTATTATAGAGTTTCTAAGGACAGAAGTTATTTCACTTTTGATTTTTTCCATACTTTAATTTAATGTATTATTTTTATTTAGTAATAATTTTATTTAGCAATTTAATATAAACAAAACACACATTAAACTGTAAATGAATTACCTAGAAGTATCTTACATAAGTTCTGCATGTGGTAAAAATAAATATGAACCGACCGATAAAACTATACTAATTTTACTCGCTAGATCTAATCCTAAATTAATGAAACGTCTTCTTATAGAAGATGAATACATTATCGAAGTAGATGAAAATGAAAAATTATATGACAACGAATTAAAAAACATATACTCTGAATATAAAAAAAATGTAACGGATGTAACTAAAATAGAAGACATCCGCAATGAAATAATAGAAAAATTGAAGAGTGATAACAAAGAAATAAAAGAATCTGATGTATCTAAAGCTAATAAATTCTTAGAGTCTTCTTTAAAGAAAGATTGTGGAACAAATAATGAAAGTTCGGTTATTAAACGCATGAAATACATCAAGGGTAATAATTTTATGCACAGGTATAACTTTAATGACTCTTGGGAAATTAGAGGATTTCACGATGCATCAATTGATGACGTTGTAATTGAAATTAAAACAAGAACAAAATTTACAAATGTAAGGAAAAACGAGTATGATCTTTATCAAATGTTTGGGTATCTATTAACGATGAACAAAACAAAGGGTAAGATTGTTCAAAAGTTTCAGAATTACATATTTGATTCTAATGAGATAAATGATAACGAATTCGGTCTTATAGATATTTCACAAGAATATTGGAAGACTAAATTTGAAATATTTAAAAATGAATTATCTGAATTTTTTAGTTATGTTGATTACATTCTTGGAGACATTGAAAATAGGTTCAATATTTTAGACGCTATTAAAGAAGAAGATGTACCAATAGCAGTATTGCGTAAGAATTCACCTAGAAACATAAATCATAATTACGAAAAATTGATAAAAATTCTATTTTAATGTTTTTCTTCCTTCTTCTGATATTACATTAATAATTGGATCGCGATCTCTTGTTTGTATTATTTCAAGTGCTTGTAGTTTTTTACTATCTAAATTACCACCAAATGCCCTAGATAAAGATACATCAGTTCTTATTAACATTCTTTTACATGTAGAATTTATAGTTGCATAACTAGAATGTCCCATCACAACATGTCTAGCATTGTAAAATTTCATCAATTGTTTGGCTATCTTATTACATTTAAAATCTGATATATTCTTTTTATCTGAATATTCTCTAGAAAATATAGGATTATTTTCATCCATATCTTCTAGATATTTAGGAACTTTTGTTTTACCCATTAACCAGGAGGATACTTCGGTATTAATCTTATTTATATTAACCTTACCATTCTGGTCTAGATTGTATTTAATAAGAGAGTTTGTTATAGATCCATGAATAAATAAAAACTCCCCTATTTGTAAAATTAAAGGACGAGTTCTAGCAAATAATTTACCTCCAGTTTCTCCGGGCATTAAAAATTTATCACGGTCAATTTTATGATATTTAAATACATCTATATCAGATTTCTTAACATAGTCTCTAATGTAATTTTTCTTGTCTTTATCATCTAAATAATAACAATACAGTTCGTGATTTCCTAAAATTGATATCACTCTACCTCCTTGTAATTTTGCCTGAGAATCTAACATAAGGATGTATAGTATTATTTCAAGTTCTCCGGATTCTTGTATATACATTTTATCCATTTTAACACCAGGTCTTTTACCATCTATAGTGTCACCCATTTGTATAACAATTGTTGATCCCCCAGTCCAATTACCTGAAATGTCTATTACACCACACATGTATAATATTCTTTTAAAAATTTTAAAATCCCCATGAATATCTCCTATAGATATTACCCTACTTGAATTCATATTACTATTATGTATCTTTTTTAAATATTTTATTAATAGCATTATCTGTTGGAAGTCCTATTACTGTTTCAGAACCGTATAATACTGTAGGAAAAAATAATCCAAACTGTTTACTATCTTCAATAAATTTTTTTACAGTTGTTGTAATAGATTCTCTCTCAGGTAATGTCATAATAGAAAAATTAGAATCATAATCTAAGCTACCATCTGGATTATAGGATATAATCGTATAATTTTTATAATCTTTTAACTTTTCCTTTATTCTTGTACAATAAGGACACTGTTCTCTACTCAAAACAACTACTTTATCTGTTTTTAAAGGTTCAATCTCTACGTCCTCTGGTTTTTTTATTACCTTTTTATATTCAGAGAAATTTGTAAAACTGTTACTAATAAAATAGACTATTACAGCGCATGTTATTAGTAGTAAAGATGAAATCAGTATTTCTAACATATTAATCTAATTTGTAGATAAAATTTTACGATAAATAACACATAATAAGAAATAATTTCAAAACATTTCAATTAAAAGATGAACGTGCTTGTAATCGAGGACGATAACTGGGACAATTATGCAATTATTTCAAAATACATTTCTAAGAATTATTTACCCGAAAATACAAGGATACACCACATTTACGGCAAGCATTTACCTCATGTAAGTAAAATAATATTCGATAACGATTTCGATATCTATAGAAGAAACATAGATGAACACAAACCTCAAAATTCTTTTTATGAAATAATAAAAAATATGAAAATATGTATAATTTTTCATAATTTCATAGAATACACTACGCCATCTTCATTTGTAATAAATGTATGTGAAGAAAATAAAATTCCTTATATCATTATAAGCGAACACACTAAAAAGTGTTTTCTAAATGGGGAAATACACGAGGGAAAATTTAAAGGAGCATTAAAAAAGGCGGAAACATACGAAGTTTTTAAAAAATTTAAAACTATAGATAACTCTGAAGAATTTAACAATATAAATAACACACTGGTGAAGAAAGAGAGAAAAACATTGAATGAAATTAAACAGACTATAGCCAGATCTTACGCTAAAATAGAAACTGATCGCAATAATAAATCTATAATCCTGATAGATCCTATTTAAATTATTCCAACTGTTCTCTAGCAGAATTTATACCACCCTTATATAATTGTAATATATATCCTGGTGTTAATTTATTACTCACATTCAAAATGTCTTGTGAACCATTATCACAGTCACACTCTATAATATATAAACTATTAGGTCTTTCATTTTTTATCATATTTTTTATAACAGTACCCATATAACTTCTACTTACGTTTTTTAATATTATACTATATCCCAAAACACAAATCTCCTTAGGGGGAGATCCTATTATATTCTTAACACACCCGTCTATGTAATAATTTTCTCCTATTTTTACAGGTGGAAATATAAAAGGTACACTCATCGACGCCATCATGGCGTCTTTTAACTTAATTTCTGGGAACATTTTTTTATTGAAACACGTGTATTCGTATGTATTTATATTTGTTGCATATATATTTATGTCTACATTGTATTTATCTGAAAATTGTTCAATAGTTAGATCTTTATATTCATCTAGATTATCGATTAGTGTAACAAGCGCTTTATTATCTAATAAAGAATTATTAGTCTTCATATTAGAAAAATCATATTTTATAAATTGTGATATGTCAAGATTGATAATAATAGATAAAATACGATTAGGTGAAACTCCCGATATGTATAAAACTCCAATTAATGATCCTATGGAGCAACCATAAAATGTTTTAAGATCTAATAATTTATTTTGGTGAATATATTCGAGGGCTCCAACAAAACTTATACCATCTATACCTCCACCACCTATAAATAAATCATTCATTTCATTTACTTGGTTAAAAATGTTTTATTTATCAATATATTTACGTATTTTGTATGGAAATTGTCCTGTAGATATTTATTCTTCTTTTGCCACTTGGGATGATGTCCATAATCCCAACACAAAGAATGAGCTAGCTCATGTAATAACGAATTTATTATTTCCCCAGCTGGTATAGGAGTACCGTCTCTGTTGTAAATTTTAAATCCTAATTCTCTACCTTTATCGTAATTCCAAGCCATTAAATTGGGGTCCATATCAATTAATTCTCTAAAACTGGTATTTTGTAACTTAATCTTAAGAAGTCTAGAATCTTCTTGGTCTATATTTTCATCGTATATTAAATCAACAGAAATGTCTCTAAGGACATCCAGTAATTCTGCGGTTTTTTGATCTCTTGAATAGTATCTTCTACCCGATTTTGCAACGTGAGAAGTTCCGCATGCTCCAACAAAAGAATATATAACATAGAAAAAAATAATAAAAACTACTAATAACATTACTATATTATGATAGACATATTATTATTTTTTTTGGGTATTAAATCCTGGGATGTAAATTTTTTCCCAGTTATGCGACACAATTTACAGGAAACCCCAAGGAATAATAATCTAAGAAATTCTAAAACAGTGAATACTTTAAAGCTTATAGCAGAAGATACACCATCTCCTAGATTGAGTACTTATCAGATAAGAAGAAATGTTAATATAAATATACGAGACAAAGTATTATATACATTCTATACTGTTTACTCTTTTATAATATTTCTATTGTTATGTATACAACCAATTTACACATTATACAACTTCTCAAAAGATAGATCTGATTTAAAATTTTTAACTTCATTTCTAACACATTTAAATGTACCGGTGATATACATCTGGGAAAAGATATACTTTAGAAGCGATCATTTAGAAAAAAGAATAAAATGTAAAAAACTTAATAGGGCGTTAGTCTATTCATCGGCTGTTTTAAGTATAATAATAAACTTTTTAGACATAACATCGTTTTACAATGGTTATTATTGGACACATTTATTTAAGAACGACATATTATTCTTTGTTTTTATAATAATTGAATGGATATACTCAAGACTTATTATATTCCTATACGCATTCTCATTTGTATTTGTTATGGATTCGCATATAACCGTTTTTAAAGATTTTATAAATAATCTAGAGATCAATGAATGGTGTGAAGAATGTGATTCTCCTTTAACTAAAATAATAAAAGACGTCGTGATAATAAGAAGAAATATAGAAACTACTATATCTTATTACAATGACATAATAAGTATAACTACTCTATTAGGTGGTTTATCATTTGCAATATTTATAAGAGATATTATCCCCCCAGAAGCGGATGAAATAAAAGACATTCGTTTTGAAGATCATGATAGATATCTAATACATCCTACTATAGTATATATATCCTGTCAAATAGCTCTACTGGTTTATATGATGAAGTATGCAATGCAAAGAAATAGAGTATTAAAATATGTTAAATCTATAGAATTTATAAATAAATTTTTATCTAAAATACCCGATGAAAAAATCCATGAAAAAACTAATGGGAAACTTGATGTAGTTACTTTAAATATAGCAGATTCTAATTCTGAAACTCTTGACTGGATTATATTGGGTAATATATTATCGGAGCAATGGTTAGATTTTACTATTTTTGGTGTATCTACTTCAGATGGAAGTCTCATTAAAAAAAGCGCCGGGTTTGGATCGGCTCTATTATTCGGTATTAGTTTTTTACAGAATAATAATTAACTTAAATAGAATATCTATATATAGTTAATCTATGTTACCATTTAAACGTCCTCAGATTACAGATGAAAAAACAGAAATGGTGTATCAAATTTTATCTTGGGATGCATTTGATGAAGATATCGAACAAGACTATTCAGGTGACGATGAACCCGATCCTAATGTAGTTGATAAAAGATATCACATTTACACATTTGGTGTAAACGAATTAGGAGAATCTGTCTGTGTTAGATTTGAAGATTATAGACCTTATTTATTTGCACTTGTCCCAGACAAATACCAAAAGTCCTTTACCGATTTTGAGAAAAAGGAAGTAGAAAGATTTATTCGTAATAAATTATTCAAATCGAGGGAAGATCTTATTTCAGTTGATCTCATAGAGCGTAAGAAATACAAAGGTTTTACTAACGGTAAAAAATTTAAATTCTTGAGATTTGTTTGTAAGAATCTATCTACATTTAATAGGATAAGATACATCTTAAACCCTAAAGAAAAATCAAGACTTCCAAAGATTTCTAAAATTGACAGTGTTTCTCCTCTAAAATTTGATCTATACGAATCTAATATAGATCCTTATTTGAGATTTACTCACAAAATGGAAATCAAAATGGCTGGGTGGGTAAAGGTAAAAAACCTTACTCAAGACATGGATATGTCAAGGTGTCAACATAGTTACAGTTGTCATTATAAAAACGTTAAACCTTATGATAAACAAGACATCTGCAATCTGACTATTGGATCTTGGGATATTGAGGCATTTTCTCACTCTTCTAGGTATGAAAATATGAATGAGTTTCCTAACCCCGAAAACCCACTGGATATTGTTACTCAGATTGGTACTAGTTTGTATAAATTTGAGACTAAAGAAAAAGTTAAACATGTTGTGACTATTAAAAGTCCTATTGATAATGACTGTGATCCAGTAGATGGTGTAATAATAGAAACATATGATACAGAAAAGGAACTTATTGAAGGTTGGGTAAAATTTATCATAGATACAGATCCTGACATTCTAGTTCAATATAACGGTTATGGTTTCGATTGGAGTTATTTATATGCAAGAGCTAAGGTACTTGATATAGAATATGTTCTACAAAATCTTAGCAGAATAAATTCAAAACCAGCTGAGTTTTTTGAAAGTCGTCTTAGTACATCTGCTTATGGAGATAATACCATGAAATACATGAAAACAAATGGTATTACACAGTTTGATCTTATGTTTATCATTAAAAAAGAACATAAACTAGAATCTTACAAACTAAACAGTGTATCTGAACATTTCATCGGAGATTCTAAGGACGATCTTAGTCCAGCAGATCTTTTTAAATATAACACATCAACTAAAGATAAAATAGCGCTCGTAGTTAAGTATTGCGCACAAGACACATGGCTTCTTATAGAACTCATGCTTAAACTCAGGATTATTACTAACATGATAGGTATGTCTAACATTACCATGGTTTCCATGCAAGATATCGAACTTAGAGGTCAACAAATCAGAGTCCATACTCAAATTGCATACGAAACTAAAAAAGAAGATTTTCTTATTCCAACCACGGATTACAAACCCGCTGGAGAAATAGACGACGATGAAGATAATTTTGTCGGTGCAACAGTTCTAGATGCTACACCCGGTGCTCATTTCGAACCAATTGCAGGTCTTGATTTTGCTAGTCTATATCCTTCTATTATGATTGCTCACAATTATGATTACTCAACGATTGTAGATAATCCAGAGTATGATAATCTAGAAGACGTTATATACGAGTCAATAGACTTTGGAGAAGGCCCTGTTAAATTTGTACAAAATCAACAGGGTATTATGCCTAAGATTCTACAACGCTTGTGGAAAGAAAGAAAAGACATTCGCAAACAAATGAAATCATTAAAACCGGAGGACTCATTGTATGCTGTTCTAAATGGAGTACAACTTGCTATCAAGGTTTCTATGAATAGTATTTATGGTTTTACAGGTGCAAAATATGGAAGGCTTCCTAATAAAAAGATTGCAGCGGCAGTAACAGCAAGCGGTAGAAACATGATTGCACATTCAAAGAAATGCGCTGAAGAATGGTATGACTGTGAAGTTGTTTATGGCGATACAGATTCTATTTATGTAAAGTTCAAGAGTGACTTAAAGGGTCAAGATCATATGAATTATGTATTTAAGGTTGCACCAGAATGTGCCGATAGGATCTCGGCTACATTTAAAAAACCTATTGAACTAGAGTTCGAGAAGGTTATGTATCCTTTCATATTGTATTCTAAGAAGAGGTATGCAAGTCTATTCTGGACAAATCCTCTAAAGTATGACTACATTGATTACAAAGGAATTCAAGTTGTAAGGCGAGACAATTGCGCATTTGTAAGAAACAATGCTAAAAAGATTTTCGAATACATCTTCCTAAATGAAAAAGTTCTAAATTACACATTCGATACAGTAGATGAACTTATAGAAACATCTAAAGAATTTGCTAGAGATAAAATCAGGAAATTGATAAATGGAGAGATTCCAATGAATGACCTTTTATTGTCAAAATCACTAAGAACAGGTTACGCATTTGATCGCAAGGCCGTGTGTAGTGATTGTACTAAAACTTATTACGAACTTAATGTTATTGGTAAAAAAGAAATGGACATTACAGTTCTTTGGAAAAAACCTATTGAAGATTCTAATCCTAAAGAAACTATCTTAGAGGATTTTCTAAAAAGAGAGCACACATGTCCTAATTGTTCAAAACTAACTACATTCAAAAAGTGTCCGGCTAACCTTCCTCATGTAGCTTTAGCTAGAAAACGAGTAGAAAGAGATAGAATGGACGTGGTAAACTCAGGAGACCGCATTTCTTTTGTATTCGCAACATATAATAGTACAAAACAATTTGAAAAGGTAGAAGATCCAGAATATGTTAGAAAGAATAATATACCAATTGACTATCTTTACTATTTTGAACACCAATTTAAATCGGTTATTGAAACTATATTCGCGCCAATGATGGATAATATTCCAGATTTATGGTTAGACATTATTCCTGCTAAACAAAAGAAAACACGTGTAAAAAAAGAAAAATAAACGAATATAAAGTAATGTATCATAGTATATTATAAAAACATGTCTACCGCGCTCGCTATTAATCTATTTTCATCTTTCGGTCTAATGACGCCACCACCTTTGTTGCCGGGCTTGTCGTGGCGTTATGTAGGATCTGTTGAACCCCTTAAGAATTTTGACCCCTTGAAAGTTGTAGAGAATGCTCCAGAAAACAGGCTTAAGTTTATTCGTGAAGCAGAACTTATGCACGGACGAACAGCAATGCTAGCAACCGTTGCAATTCCCTTTCTAGAGTCTTTGGATCAAACGGGTTCTACTCTAGGTATTAATTATCTAAGTTCTCTTGACGCTTATCATCAACTACCTTTCTGGTTTACTCTTCTAAATTATGAAACTCTTCGGATGGGTGTAGGATGGGTAAATCCTTTTACTGAAGACGGAATTGATCCAAGTAAGACTTTTACACTAGAACCGAGTTATCAGCCTGGAAATCTTGGAAAGTATAATATGACTAATATTAGTAATGATCTCTTGAATAAGGAACTAAGCAATGGACGACTAGCTATGATCGCATTTGTTGGGATTGTTGCTCAAGAACTTGCACAGGGTAAGCAACTTTTCAATATGTAAATTGAAATTTATTTATAATTCTTAATCTCTATTTAGAGAAAAAACAATTATAAATTTTACAAAAAAAGATTTAACTTAAAAAAATAATTCATACATAATTATATCATAATGAGCCTAGAGAACAGGTTCAAGGATTTTCAAACCGAGTACAATCTCGATGATGAAGCAATGGGTAAGATGCTAGGGTTGTTTAATGATGCATTCATCGACGTGGCTCGTAAGTTGCTAGAAACAAATACATCAAACACAGGAAATGTAAAGAAAACCACTACTGTAAACAAAAATACATCTAGTTCTTCGTTTGTTAAGAGATTTGCCACTAAAATTGCAGCGGAATACGCGCGCGAAAATAATCTTACACTCGATGACTTTGACATCGGAACACTAAAGGATGGAAAGGTTACTAAGAGCGACATTAACACTGTTCTAAAGGCTAATAAGCTAACGGCTAAGAAAGCCCCGGTTCTTAAGACAGAGAAGAACTCTAGTGAAGAAAAAGAACCCTGGTATAAGACTCAAGACAATGTAAAGACTGAAAAGAATACAAACAGGTGTCATGGAATGAATAAATCAGGTGATCCTTGTAAGCAACCAGGAACAACAAAGCCAGATGGAGCTCAAAATTTTTACTGCTTCAGGCATGGTATCGATTGGAAGAATTTTGAAGTATCTTCCGACTCAGACCTAGAAGAAGAGCCTATTGAAAAGGAAATTGTATGTGCTATTGTAGATTCTGAATAGATTTAAAGATAATAAGTATATAATACAAATACAATCATGAATTTCAAAGATTATCTAAAACTTAAAAATATAGACGCCGAAACGTATTTTGATAAAAAAATGGACGTATGTAAAGATTTAGATACATTACCCGCTGAACTGGTTAATTGTAAATGCTGTGAAAGACATAAGTTTAATTTCCCCACTCTAGAGTGTGATTTACCTGCGTCTCCAAAACCAAAAAAGGAAAAACCAGAAATTACGTGTGATTGTCCGTGTAGACATATAGCTAGACATCTATGTAGAGAATGGGATCGTGTAAATGAAGTAGATGTAATAGATACAGATGAAGAAATGTCTGAAGAATCGGAGGCTGATAGCGATGATTCAATCCATGATTTTATTGTAGAAGATGATGAAACCGAGTATAAGTTTTCAAAAGGTGCTAGAAAAGAACTAAGAAAGATAATTAAAGCATTTGAGAGTAGAGGAAAATGAACTTAAAGACAACACGAATGTATTATTAGATAGGGATGGATCCTCCACCTGTTACAACATTTCTTTTATATCTTGTTGTGTGGGCAGCATGGGTTTATACACACGATATTCTTGTACAAAAACAAAAAGTAAACTTCGCGCTTAAATTGGATGACATTTTATATAACGATAATGTTTCGTTTTTAGATATTCAATTTTCAGAAAATGTTTTTATGTAAATACATTTCATTTCATTTCATTTCATTTAATAAATAAAAGGGGCACTAGCTCAGTAGGCAGAGCGCAAGACTTTTAATCTTGTGGTCATGGGTTCGATCCCCATGTGCCCTAGTCCCCCTTTGATTTATTGTTTTAAAATAAATGTATAATTATATTAAATGAAAAAACTTTTAAAGAAAAAGATTGTACTAATTCCATTAGTAATAATAATTTTATATTTAGTTGCGGCTATGGTATACTATCTTCAATTTTCAAGTGACGCCGCAGCATTCTGTGATAAAAAGTTTTGGCCATATAAAAACAGTGGCAGACGAGGGGGTGATAGAGGTATAACTCCTGAAGAAATAGATAGTATATTATTTAAAGGTGCAGCAGAAAAAGGATATTCGGTGAAAACTACCAAGACCGGCAAGAGCTGCCCGACATGCACTGACGGCGTGACGGACGCGATATATATAGTAACTCCAGATAGATACGATGAATGGATAAGTGATCCGCGAGACCCAGGACCAGTTACTGAAAAGAAAGATAGGATAAATGAAGTTATAAAAAAATATGAAGACAGGATAAAAAAATGTAAAAACAAAGCACCGTCATTTTTTAGCCGGATTATATTTACATTCGGAATGTTACAGTATGTTTCGAAAGTTCGCGGCGGTGGTACTTATGTGTTTGCGCCAGAATTGTTTTGGGTTACACCGGCGGCGTACATGTCGATGTTACCATAATTTACCAAGAACTTCATGCTACTGACAATTTTAAAGAAGAAGGATCCTTGTTTATTTGATTGTAGGGACACCCCCCAACAGAAAGACATTTAGGGTTTATTTTAGTTTTAATTCTAGGTGAACAACCCAAATAGGAACCAATTAAGTACATAACCGATCCTATACCGATTATATTCATGATCATTCGTTTCTTTGTAATATTTAATTACGCCCTCCTTTAAACTCCTAGGAGTCTTAATTAAATATTCTATTCAATAAGCAAATCTGTATAGTACTCGAGTATTATACAAACTTGCATGAAAATTCATTCTTCTTCTACAAAAAATAGGTCTTAAGTGATGACTAAAAGCGGTAACCCAATTATCATAAAATTTAACCCATTCTCTCCATGGTATAACCCCACCACCAGATAAAGAAATAAGCATTCCACCATTCCGGCGCTCTATAAAAGATGACCACGCCATGACAGGCCATTCGGGTCTCAATTTTTCTACTATCATAGAAATGTATTGAATATTTGTACCTCTAAAGTTGAATATAATCTTTCTCCATGAAAACCCCCTGTAAGTTCTTTGAATGTAAACACATGCACGAACTCTTAAAATGTACAGTTTATAAAATTCTTGTATAATATTTGCGAATCCATTGTAAGGTGAAAAATCCAAACATTCGATACTGTCATAAAAAAGAGTAAGGGCGGCTTTATCAGCAAGGGATGGAATAAACTGTTTCATTTTCCTTACGTAGTCTTACGAATCCCAAAGGATTATGCTACTTTTAAAATATCAACAATCTGGATGATAAATACCAAGAACCTCTTGTTCAAACAGGGAGTACATCAAAAGGTGTAGACATCTCACCCTAGACTTAAGTTCTGATATAACCTGACTTGCAGCCATTGCTACAGCTGCATCTTCCACGTCGGTAGATGTTGACTTAGCAATACATTGTTGCGCCATTTTTAGATCAGACAGTGCAAGATTATATCTTGCATGTACTTCCAAGCGATACTTAGACGCCTGAAAAAGCTCTGGCTTATCAATGAGGGTATTCATTTTCAAATAACTTACCCAGTCTTAAGAACTCCGAAGAGTTCACTGGATTTAAACTAATTTTATCTATGATTCGGAAATAGTAAGAGTAGAAATATCAGATTCGTTAATACGACTATTTAAATGGTTTGTCCATGCAGATTGTTCACCGGGACTAAGAACATCTGTAAAAAGATCTACAAACCTAGGACTTCCCTGAGGACATTCAGAAACGGGGTCATGAACTTGACGGCAAATGAATCTAGCGTTGTGTCTACAAGGACAGATACATTCTCCAAAATTGTCGTAGATGGAAAAATGAGTTTCTATCCATGGTTCTAATTTTTTTGGTCTATTAGTCATATGCCTTGGACAACATTTACACGAATTACACGTAGCTAATTTCTCTTCCCATGTTTTACCAGATATACATTCAAATTTTCTTCTGAGTATCCTTTGCATCCTAGACTCTGGATCTTCAAGTTCAGACACCAGATCTTCATCTGTAAATTCTGTCAGTATACCTTCCATCTGATAGTCCATAACAAGATTCTCTTCGTCCATTGGATATATTTTACTATTGAATATTTATTTTAAATCTGGTATTTTTTTGTAATATTTGTATTTTAAATCTTCAAAACCTTTACACCACATTCATTAGATAAATCAGTAACAAGATCATCGTTTTTATAATCATTTATATATTTTACCTCTTTTATACCAGACGAGACCATTAATTTCATACAATTATAACAAGGTCTATGTGTTACATAAGCACAGCATCCATCTGAACTTACACCTCTTTTAGCACAATCTGTTATTGTATTTTGTTCAGCATGTACTATAGCTATATTATGATTATCTTTTATAACAGACTTATGATCACATCCTGGTATATAACCATTATAACCTTGTGCAATAATTCTATTGTCCTTTACGAAAATGCAACCAACTTGAAGTCTTTCACAAGGTGAACGACTGGCTGTCAATTTTACCAATGCTTTGAAGTATTCTTCCCAACTAGGTCTTGTTTTATATTCTCCCATTATTAAATCATCTAGTTTCCTTTTAAATACAATATTTTTTCGTAAAATGTTCACGGTTGAAAATTA
>CEOU01012026.1_pt1 | contig 18679 bp, 13 predicted proteins | sample 530731 | NCBI WGS metagenome assembly CEOU01 (sample SAMEA2620894, study PRJEB7988) | marine metagenome | isolation source: saline water (ENVO:00002010), including
CCTGTAGAACAAATTCACAAAGATTTAGCTCTTGTACTACAACAAAAATATGAAGATATATTTTTTTATTTGTTAAATAACTTATATCTTTTAACAGGTAATAGAAATTTATGTTTAAGTGGAGGATGTGCATATAATGGAACAGCTAATGGTAAAATTCAAAATGAAACACCATTTACTAAGGTATGGATTCCACCAGCTCCATCAGATGCTGGTTCAGCGATAGGAGCCGCTTTGCATGTTTATTATCATATAAATGGAAATTCTAATCGTATAAGTAACACCACACCATTTTTAGGTCCATCGGAAAAGGTATTAGATATTGTAAAAGTTTGTAAAGATAACGAAGATAAAATATTTTTTGAACCTATGCCAGAAGATAAACTATTACCTAAAGTTGCTAAACTTATTTCTGAAGGTAACATCATAGGATGGGTGCAAGGTAAGTTGGAGTTTGGTGCAAGAGCGTTGGGTAATCGTTCTATCTTAGCAGACCCAAGAGACCCACAAATGAAACTGAGAGTTAATTCTGTAGTAAAGAAAAGGGAAGGGTTTAGACCATTTGCTCCAATGTGTACATATAGTGATATGAAAAAGTTCTTCACACCCAATATAGAGATACCATATATGAATCAAATAGTACAGGTAAATAAAGAACATAGGTCTAAACTACCAGCTATCACACACATAGATGGTTCAGCAAGAGTACAAACACTTAAAGAAGATTTTAATCCTAAGATGTATAAACTTTTAAAACAATATCAGAAGATTACAAAGTATCCGATATTACTTAATACATCATTCAATCTTAAAGACCAAACTATGGTAAGAGATTCACAAGAAGCAATTGATACATTTATGAATTGTGATTTGGATTATCTAATAATTAACAACTTTTTTATCTCTAAAAAAATCATTTAGTTAACAATTACTTAACGTTAAGTTAACATTGGGTATATTTATAATAAAGGAGGAATTATTATGAAATACTTAATGACATCCATCCTCCTACTCTTTTTCATTCCGCTCTTTGGACAAGAATCTAAAGTTATAGAGAAGGTGGATGATTATCTTTACGAATACCGAGCTTACAACGAAGATGGTTCGGTTCATCAAAAAGGAATGTACATTGAATCAGAAGATAATGAGTTGCTAATGCACTCATATTGGAGTGATGATATGGGAACTAAAGCTTTGTATAAGAGAGGAAAGCTAGTTTGGATTAAACCTAAAGGACAACCTCGTTATACTTATGAACAGATAGAGTACGAACAAATGAAGGCTGAAATCAAAAGATTAAAGGCGATTGTGGCTCTAAATAACTAATCGTAATTCAAAGAGATTAGTAACAAAAACCCGACCCCGTAAGGTTGGGTTTTTTATTGACACTCGATATTGTTTACTCATTGGGTGTTAAAATCTAAAACGTACTTTTTATTCAATATATACTATAGTTATTGTTGACATGTCCGACGTTTTGTAATATGGAAAAGTTATTTGACAGTTAATTAAAACAGAGGAGAGATAATATGGAATTTCTAACTAAAATCGGTGATTGGGCTAAATCACTTACAGAAATTGGTATTAGTATCATAGCTCTTGGTGTAGTATTAGAAGTACTATTCAAAGGTGCGGTGATTCCTTTTTGGCCTGAAGTATCAGTAGTGGATAACATTATGGGTATCTTAGGTTCACTAAGTAACGAAGGACTACTAGGTTTAGTAGGTGCATTCGTTTTATACCACATTCTTAAAAAGAAAGCGTAATAACGTTTGGAAGAAATGTACATTATAGAAAGACCTCACTTGAAAAAGTGAGGTTTTTTTGTTTATGATATTTATATACAAGAGAATATATAAAAATTATGAGCACAAATTTTGAATTATTTCCTGGCAAAGATTTAAGTGGATTGTTTAAAGATATCTACGATAATCAACAAAATAAAAAAAGTAGAATATCAGAACTGATTGCTGAAATGAAAAAAGTAATTAGGCATTCTGGTGATATGGCAGTGATTGGTCCAATCATAAAAGACTTAGTTGATACATCAGTTAGAAACGATGAATCACTAATTAAAATGGCAGCTATAGCACAAAGAATGATTGCATCAAAAGATAAAGTAGAAGGTGATACTGGATTTCTTACTGATAAAGAAAAAGAACAACTACTTCAACAATTAGAAGATGTTGTTGAAACGGCATCTGATGAAATAGGAAATCAGGTTGATGATATTACAAACGAAGTAGAAGAATTAAAGCAAAAAGTAAACGATGGACAAAAGCAGAAGGTCTAGTAGTGGAAGTGGTAGAAGAAGTAAACCAACGCCAGCTGGAAAGCAGGGTTCTATCCCAGCTATTGTTACTGCTGTAATATTAGATGAAGAATCACAAGCTATTGAGGATTCATTAGTATCCCCTATAGCAATTGGTGCTATTCAGTTTAAAATTTTAGGAAAGGGTGGACTAAGTGATTCTGGTGGAGGAAATGTTGTTGCATATCCATTAGACCCAGCTTCCTTTACCTTACCATTAAAAAATGAAATCGTTGATTTACTAAAAATAGGAAGTACATATAGATACCAAAGAAGAACTAATGGTGAGTTCCAAAACTTTAATTCATCTGAAACTGCATTAGATGATACCTACGCACCAAGAAAAGTAGATAGTAATCCAAAGGGTGGTTCTGATGGTTATCAATCCACATCTAACACTGGGATATCTAATTCTACTGCTGGTGGTGAAACGGAAGGATATGGTGAATACTTTACTCCAAGCGAAACAATCCATAGATTAAAATTATATGAAGGTGATACTTTGATACAAAGTAGATTTGGACAATCTATTAGATTTAGTGGATATAATAATGCAGATGAAAGCGAATCACCAACAATTATAATAAGAAACAAAGAATCTGATATCACACAAAATGATGTAGAACAACCAGACCCAGTAGAAGAAGATGTAAATAGAGATGGTTCAACCATAGCTATGACAAGTCAAGACTATCTATTAGAGTTTCAACCTGGAGTTGTAGATGATGGTGGTTCTAGCAACTTTGAAACAAAACCAGAAATGTTCGAAGAATATCCTTCGGAACTAAAAGGAGACCAAATATTAATTAATAGTGGTAGGGTTATTATTTCAGCAAAAGAATCTGAAATGATTTTTTATTCAAAAGGTAACTATGGATTTATTTCTGATTCAGCTTTATCGATAGATAATGAGGGTGGTATCTTCGCACAAACCAATGATAATATGGAGTGGAATACTAAAGGAAACAACTTTATTATTAACTCAGATGGAGGTAAAATTTATTTAGGTGAAGATGGAAACGAAGATGAACCAGTTGCATTAGGACAAACCTTAATAGATATATTGGGTGAAATATTAGATGAACTACAAAAAGAAATTCATCCAACACCTGCAGGTCCATCAGGTCCACCAACCAACGCCGCTGCATATGCTTCTATAAAATCAAAATTAGAAACGATTCTTAGTAAGCAAAACTTTACGGTATAGAAAATGGGTTGGGGAGTATTCAAACAAAATATGAAAAGATATATGGAGCAAGAAGGAGGAGCTCCATCTCAAGATGATTTTGCTAAAAAGCTAACATCGGAATACGATAGATGCGTAAAATCATTTGGAACACAAAATCCCAATCTATCTAAAATTCAAAAAGGAAATACTTCTTTGATGGAAACTTTAGTTAAAGTATGTTTAATGGAGGGGTTTCAAAAAAGAGAAGGAAGTTTTCCTTGGATAAAAAAGTTAGGGCCAGGCGTAAAGGGATATTGGACAGGATTAACATTAACAGGCCCTCCACCTCCACCACCTGCTCCTGGTTCTGTAGCAAACATACAATTTGTTACGGGTACTTGTACTAATCCTGGTCAATGGAGTACTGATATACCAACACCACCTAATGAAAATGTAATGATTTTTATAAACTCATTTGTTACAGCTGCTCAAATTCATTTAACAACGGTATCGGGTATTATTAATACAATATCATTATATCCAGCAGGTCCATCGACTGTACCTGGTCCTGGAGTGATTGTTTGGAATACATTTACTGTGCCGGGATAAAACATCAAAATATTTAAAACATATATTTATAGTAAGAAAAACACATTAATAAGATTATGGACTCTAAAAAATTAGTTAAAGTTATTAAGGCATTGGTAGAAGTAGAAGTACAAAAACAACACGTAGACTTCTTAGAAAACCAATTTCCTAAAATTTTAGAAGAGGCGGTTAAATCAAGGATTAAATCTAAACCTCAACAAACAACTACTAATACAGACCCTTTTAGTTTAGCAGAAGCTGTATTGGAAGATGATAGAAAAAATAATAATGAAACTGTTACATATACAAAAAACGAAACATTAAACAAAATGTTGAATGAAACGGCTCAATCACAAGTGGTTGATGATAAAACAGTGACATTTGGAACACATAACGTACCATTGGGACAACAACCAGTAGGAACGGATGCGGTATCTAATATGAGACAAACTATGGCTCAGCAAATGGGATATGGTGATATGATGAATCCAGGCGGTGGTAGTAAAGCTGGTGGATTGGGTGTTCAAACTGGATTACCAGGATTGGATAAAATATTAAATAGAGATAATAGTGAATTGGTAAAACGATTCAAACGATAGTATAGGAAAGAGAGATGGCTTACGAACTGGGGCAAAAATTAGTAATCGATACAGAGGAGTTTAACAACTTCGCAATCGGATTAACATTACCATTACAAAAAGGTAACACTGGATATTTTGCCCAATCGTTTGTAACAAGTGAACAAGTAAGAAGTAACATTATTAATCTTCTAAAAACAAAAAGAGGTGAAAGATTATTTCAACCTGAGTTTGGAACTGGATTGCATGGTTTGTTATTTGAACAAGCTACTGATACTTTAGAAGAAGATATTGAAGAAACAATAAATTCTGCATTAGAACAATGGTTACCATATGTTGTAGCAGAAGAAATAAATGTTGATATTAGTAAAGGAATGACTGATATGAATCAGGCATCGGTTTCAATTAAATTTAAATTAGAAGGACAACAAACATTAGATACAGTAACTTTTGTAGTTTCAGAATAATATGGCATTAAATAATCAAATAAAAAACTTTAAGAATAAAGGTAGAGATATAAAATACCTTAATAAAGATTTTGAATCTTTTAGAACAAATCTAATTGATTTTGCAAAAACGTATTTCCCTTCTACTTACAATGATTTTAACGAATCTTCACCTGGTATGATGTTCATTGAAATGGCATCTTATGTGGGTGATGTATTAGGATATTACATTGATGATACTCTTAAAGAATCATTACTTACAACTGCAGAAGATAGACAAAATATATTTGAACTATCTAAATTTATGGGATACAAACCAAAGGTAACTTCACCAGCGGTAACTCAACTAACTGTTTATCAATTAGTACCATCAAGAATAAAAGCTGACCCAGTAGCAAGTGGTGATTTAAGATATGAACCAGATGATGATTATTATTTAAGAATAAAAGAAGGAATGGAAGTAGATGCAGATGGTGTTACCTTTAGAACTACAGCGCTATTAGATTTTGCAGAAGAGGATGATAGAGAAATAACAATCTATGAAAGAGATGGTGATACAAATACACCAACATTCTATTTAGTAAAAAAATATGTTGATGTTATATCAGCTAACGAAAAAGAATTAGAAATAACATTTGGTGCATCTAGCGAAGAATACGCAAAGATAGATATACCTGATAAAGATGTTATTCAAATATATGATGTAAGAGATTCTAATAACAACAAATATTATGAAGTACCTTACTTAGCTCAAGAAATGGTTTATGTAGAATATTCAAATACAGAAGCTAACGATAAGGATTTATATCAATTTAAAAATACAGTACCATCTATTCTAAAGTTAATAAAAACACCAAGAAGATTTAAAACTGTAATTAATGCTGATGGTTCTACTACTATTCAATTTGGTAGTGGAGATGCTGGAAAAGATGATGAATTACTTATACCTAACTTTAAAAATGTAGGTTTAGGTTTACCAAACTCAATAAACAGATTAGGTAGTTCATTTGACCCATCTAACTTCTTATTGACTAAATCTTATGGTCAATCACCTAAAAATACTACTATAACAGTTAAATATTATACTGGTGGTGGTGTTGATACAAATGTAGCATCAAATACAATAAAAAGAATAACTACTGTAAACTTTGATGAAGATTTAAGTATTTTTGATGAAGTTAAAAGAGGACTATATGCTCAAGCTAAAAATTCATTAGCAGTAAATAACGACCAACCAGCAAAGGGTGGTAGAGGAGCAGAAACATTAGAAGAAATAAGAGAGAACGCTATAGCAAACTTCGGTTCTCAAAACAGAGCAGTTACCGCAAAGGATTATCAAGTTAGAGCATTATCAATGCCACCTAAGTTTGGTAATGTAACAAAAGCATTTGTTGCAGCTGATGGTAACTTGGATGATAACTCACCTGGTTCAATATTAGCATCATCCGATGCACTTTCTGAATTCAGTACATTAATACAAGATTTAGTTGATGATGGTGACTTATCAGATAAAGATATTAAAGAAAAGGTAACAAAATTTTTATCTAACAAAAAAACAAATACAAAAGAAAAGAATAATCCATTTGCAGTAAACCTTTATGTTTTAGGATATAACTCAGATAAACACTTATCTTCATTGAATAGAGCAGTTAAAGAAAATGTAAAAACATATTTAAATGAATTTAGAGTTTTAACAGATGGAGTTAATCTGATGGATGGGTTTATTATAAACATCGGATTGGATTTTTCTATAAGAGTATATAGAGATTATAATAAGAGGGAAGTACTAACAAATTGTATAACCGCTCTTAAAGAACACTTTGAAATAGATAAATGGACTTTCAATATGCCAATTAATATTGGTGAAGTAGAAATGCTAATTGGAAACATTGAAGGTGTACAATCTGTTGTTGAATGTGAATTTAAAAACTTATGTGGAGAATCATCTGGATATTCTCCAAATGCATATGATGTATTGGCGGCTACGAAGAATAAACAAATTTATCCTTCGTTAGACCCATCAATATTTGAAGTTAAGTATCCAGATAACGATATAAAAGGAAGAGTTGTATAATGTATTATTTTTTAACATCATCTAAGGACACTACAATATTTTCTCAACAACCTAAACAAAATACAGGATTGGATGAGATATTAGAGGTGTCTAAAGTTTACTATGGTGATTTAAAAGATACGGCTCGTTCCTTAATAAAATTTGATTTAAATACACTCCCATCTAAATTATCAAGTGGTGCAGTAACAATGAGTGAGGCACTATTAGTAATTAGAGAAACACAACCATCGGAGATACCATTAGCTTATTCATTAAAAATTCATCCAATATCTCAGTCTTGGGAAATGGGTGTTGGTACTCGATTTGATAATATAACTACAGATGGTTGTACTTGGAACTATAGAAGTAGTGGTAGTAAGTGGCTACCGACTGAAGTTCCAAATGGAGGATTAGCAACAGGTTCTTACGATGGTAAAGGTGGTATGTGGTACACTGCATCTGAACAAACACAATCATACGAATACCAATCAACAGACTTAGAAGTTGATGTATCATCATCACTTTCATTTTGGTTAGATAGTGGATATGATAACGAAGGATTTATCATAAAGCATACAGATACTAAAGAAAACGATGATGTAGATTACGGACAATTGAAATTCTTTAGTAAAGATACCAATACAATCTATCAACCAAAAATTAGAATAGGTTGGGATGAGAGCAGGTATGAAACAGGTTCACTAACCGATTTACCAGAAGAATACAAAATATCATTGAAGAGATTAAAGAAATCTTATAGAGAAGGAACTAGAGCTGATATTGAAGTATTCGCAAGAGAATTGTATCCACAAAAAACATTTAATAACACATTCGGATACTCCACAGGCAGTTTACTTCCAACATCATCATTCTACCAAATAAGAGATTTCGAAAGTAATGATATTATTATTCCATTTTCGGATTATTCTAAACTGAGTACATATTCAAACAAAAGTAGAATCAGTTTAGATTTTACCAATTTTGAAATTAACAGAAGTTATAAAGTAGAATTGAAAATAGAACGAAGTGGTTCTATTGAATATTTTGATGATGACTACATATTTGAAGTAACTGACTAATGGCACTAGAAAAAGAAGAAAGAATATTAGAATTAACCCAAAGCGGTTCAAAAGCTCTAAAATCACTTGATGAGTTTGGTAGACACACTTTTCTTGCTCCACAAATGGGTGGAGATATGGATGGTGAAATAGTTGGTAGACTTAGAAGAATGAGATATGATGAAGAAGAATTAATCAAAGCGATTGATACTTCTGTAGATGAGTTAATAAAAACTAAACCAGATGCACCAGTTGATGTTGTAACGAGAGAAGATTATGAATCTATTGTAGCACAATTAGAAAGTGCTAATAGTCTTTTAGAAAAAGTAAGAGGAGACCTTGCTAATGAAAAAGGAATATCAAACTCACTAAGGTCACAAATTGAAGGATTTAAAAGTGATTTAGATGCATCTTTGGTAAGAGTAGCAGTTGCTGAAAATCAATCAGAAGCTACCAATGATAAGTTTGTAGGTACAGTTAATGATTTACAACAATCAATACAAAAAGGAACATTAGAAGCAATTGAAAGGGTTTCCTTAGAAGCTCAAGTAGAAGGTTTAGCTGCACAAAAGGAATCGTTAGTACAACAAGTTGCATCTTTAGAAGAACAATTAGCTGGTAAATCACAAGCTCTTCAACAAGGAGGTAAAGCAGCTGGTAATAAATTTACGGCTGTTGTAAAAGAAAAAGCTGAACCATCAAAAGAAGATTTAAGATATTATGAAGCTAAGAAAGGACCAAATACAGGTTGGAAAAACGGACCAACAATTGAAGTATTAAATATTTCAGATGAAACAATAACAATATCATTTAGTAAAGATGGTTCAGTAAGTTGGTTAACACCACCTGGTAGTGGTACTGTAGGTTCGGGTGAGACTAGAAACTTTATAGCTAAGAAAAGAGGTGGTTGGAACAAAGGTGATAAGAAAGGAAACTTAACTGTAAAGTCTGGAGGTGAAAGTATAGTATTTAGTGCAGCTTACAGAGGAGATAAAAATAGTAAGAAAATAGTATGTGCTGAATTATATTATCAAGGTTGGATACCATATGAAATATTTAGAGCAGATGAAGATTGGGGAGATGCTATGTTCTTAAAAGACCCAAGATTAGTTGTGGGTTATCAAATGTGGTCTAAACACATTGTTAACTTTATGAGAAAGTATCCACAATACACTTGGATAGTTTATTATGGTATGAGTAAGTATTGGTGTCATTGGATGGCTCACCAAATGGGAGTTGTTAAAACTAATAACCTATTAGGTCAAGCAATACATTGGGTAGGTAAACATATATCTTATTATGTTTATGATAATTATGGAGGAGATAGAATTTATAATTTCTTACTCAAAAAAGTTTTAGTTGAATCAATAGAAGAGTTTAAATCTAATTTAAGAGGATAAGATGGCTATAAAGAATTTTAAAAGTATTTTAGATAAAACGGGCTACTATGTTAGTGAGAAGGATAGGAAAATCTTCGAAAGAGGTTCTCTTCCAGCTTACTTTGGTAGAGGTGCTACGGATACTATTGAATTTATTTTATATGACCAAGCTGATAATATATTACCACAAGGTAAAGATGGTAAAACAGTTAGATATGTAGATATTACAGATAGAGAATCTATTAGAAAATATATTCTTATCGTAAGACCTCAATCATCTAATATGCCGAATGAATACTTTGTTGATGTTGAAAAACTAATCAATGAAGCTGGATACAAAAATGGTATATTTAAAACACAAGTAACATTACTAAATAAAAGAGTTGGTACTGAAAAAAAACAAAATAAACTTTGGGTACACGAAATATCACCATCAAGAACTGAAATAAGAGTTTTACCTATGAAAGTTTCTAATCCAAAATTAAGAAACGATTTATTAACTCGTTATGATATATTTTTAAGAGATGGTGAATTTAGAGATGATATTGTAAACAGAATACAATCATTTCAACAAACACTTTCAGCTGAAACAGTTAAAAAAATATTATTAAATGCATATGGACAGGATTGGATTAACTTAGTTAAATCAGAATTTCAAGTTCCTGATATTGATGATTTCCTAAGAAGAGTTGTTGAAAAATCCAAAGAAGCTATAAATTATTTTATAGATGGTAAAGAATGGAAAATAAACAATGTAAAATATGGTAAACCTCAAAGAAACAGAAAAGCTGATGCTAGTTTAGATATAATGAAATTATATAAAGTATCTCAAACAATTGTTTGTGATGTTATTGAGAGTTTGTTACCTAAAAGAAATATTTTAGAAAAAACTACAACATCTCCAATACTACAAGCTTCGAGAGATAAGGTACAACAGATACTACAATCGTTTACATCTAATAAATCATTAGATACAAAAGCAAGTTCAGTAGCTAGAATTATTAAACCAAGACCTATAAAGAAAGGTAACGTTTCGGTTAAACCACCTAAACCAAGACCCAAACCACCTATAAAAATTCCACCACCACCACCAAAGAAATATTATTTCTATATGTGTACTGGTACTGGTAAGGTTGGTAGAGCTGGGTTTGCTTCTAAATCATCATTTGGAATTAGAGGAGGAGGTTGTTTTCAATCATTATCTGCATTCTTCAGTTATGAAGATATGTCTGGTAATAGAATTAAGTTTAATTTAAAACCTGGTAGTAAATCGAAAATATGTGCGTTGGAAGGTTCGGTTAAAGTTTCTGGAGGAGGGCAGTTTATTAAACAGGAATTGTGTGAAGTTAGAAATTATAAACCTATTATAATTCCACCTAAACCAATAAGGGTGCCACCACCACCACCGCCACCACCACCAATTGATATAAAGCCATTCCCTTTACCTGATTTTAAGCTTCCACCAATACCGAAGCCAAGACCAAGACCGGGTTGGCCACCAATTATTGATGACTTTCCACCAATTAAGTTTCCACCATTGGTAATTAAACCTAAGCCAACACCACGTCCAATTCCACCACCAAGAGGAGGAATTGATTTATCGAGAGCAAATCCACCAACGATATTAACTGCTCCTGATATAGACCAAGGTGAACCAGATTCTATGTTTAATGAAGGAACTGGTAGATTTGAAAGTATGTCCGGCGGAGGCGGCGGAGGAGGAATGGGAACATTTGGAGGTTATAGAAAATCAGGATTTGGAAGTGGGTTTAACCCATTTGGAAATAGCTATGGATTTTAATTATGGGATTTAGAAGAAGAGGAAAGAAGATTAATACCAGACCACCTGCTAGAAGGAGAGGGGGTAGAGCTCGTGGTGCGCAAATGGGATTATCAGCTTCATCGGCAGTAAAACTAAATAGGTTAAAAAGAATACAACCTACACCAAAACCTATTAAAATAGTTAATGTACCTGTAAGAGCAAAAGTATCTACAAGAACAGCTAATAGACCTATTACACCACCACCAATAGTTATACCTCCACCACCAAGAGTTAATCCACCGAGAGTAACTCCACCACTTCCACCAGCTCCACCGATATTTCCACCTGTTATTTCAACAGGCATAACTATTAATAGTGGACCAAGAAATAAGGTAGTCAAACCTGCACCTAGACCTATCTTTACACCACCAACTCCAATCACACCTATAAAGAGTGGTCTTGATGCAGAATCATATCTTCAAACGATGAGGGATAGAGGAGCTCAAATGGCTTTAGCTAATCCAATAATCTTTCCTGAAACAAAACCTTTTCCAAATATCCCAACCAGACCCATAAGAATCGGTGCACCTGGTGGTGGTTATGGAACTATTAACCTTGGACGTACACAAGCTGGCCCAACACTTGCTGGTGAATTGGGAGGAGGTAGATTTACAAACGATGATGTTATTGAACCGAGAGAAAGAGTTGATAGGGAGTTGATTGTTCCACGAGGAGATAGCGCAGAGCTAATACCACGTCCACCTAAACCTAAAGGACCTCCACCGATTAAACCACCAGTACCACCAGCTAAGCCGGTGATAGTAAATGGTGATTTTGTTTTAAATGTTCAATCAAACCCAGTAGGTGCAGATATATTTATTGATAAGCGAAAAGTAGGTACAGCTAATACTATTATTCCATTACCACTTAAATCACTTTTAGGTGTAACAAAAAAAGTAACGGCTAAATTAACTGGATACACTAGTAGATTAGGAAAAGATGCATGTTATTACACAATTACAGGTGTAACAAAAACGATTCAAATAAAAGAAGAATATACTGATTACGTTATCAAAAATAGACCACCTGACCGTTCTGATTTTGTTGATATAGGACCAGATGGATTCGGACCACAATCTTTTATCGATGCTGCGGTTAATCCATATATGCAAGGAAGATTCCAACAAAATATAGGTGGAGGACCAAGACCGGATTTAGTAGGAATAAATAGAAATGTAGGTAGAGGAGGAAATAGTTTTACGGGAATTACAGGCCCCACTACTACTAGAGTAGCTGTAAAAAAGACAAGATTAAAAAATGTTGACAGATACGTTATTCTTGTTAAAAAATATGAAAAAGGTAAAGTAGTTCAAGAATTTGAATCAACCAATAATAATTGTAATTTATCATTTGATTTAAAAAAGATAATAATTGATATCAAAGATGATGATATTAAAGATGATTATCCAAAGGATGATGTTGATATAATCACACCAAAACCAACACCAGAATTACTAATAGTTTCTAAAGGTAGTAGAATGAATACCTTTAATGTAAAGGTAAGAAAAGGAGCTTCTGATGTTTTCAACTCAGCTGGTACATACAAATCTAGTGATGCATTTAATGTAGTAATCACCCAAACTGCTGGTTTTGAAATCGTAGGATTTGGAATAGTAAGAGGAAAAATAGATGACCAACCAGATAGTGTTGATATGGATAAGTTGGACTTAAATGAATTATCCTTAGATGTTGGTGGAAAAATAACGGTATATATTGATTGGAGAGAAGAAAGAAGAATTGTAAAACCATCTGTTAGGTTAAGTAATACTACTTTTACCTACAATATAGGTGATACAGCCCAAAGAGATATTCAAGTAGGATATGCTTCTGATAATGCAACTGATGTTAGATTACAACTTAGAAAAATCAAAAGAACAAGTCAAGCTAGAGCAGGTTCATTTGATTTAGGTAAAGGAGTATTTTCAGAAGGTGTAGGTCAATACATTGGATATGTAATACCAAGCAATCCGGGATATGGTGATGGAGAAAAAGTAAGATTTAATGTAAATGTTGTTTCTAAAAGTTATTTACCAGGACCTGATATTATCAATATACAATATCCATCTTTAGTAAAAGGTGCTGACTTTAGGGGTACAAATGTAAATTTCTCAATTGGATACGAATCAGTAAATACAAACTATGTAAATATATCTGTTGGAAACCCTGATATTTTTTATGGTAAGTTTTCAAAAGCACAGACTGTTGATTTTAATATTGGAAAAATAATAAAATTAGTAGGAGATAATATTATAGATGATAATGAAGATAAATTTAAATTTAGTATATTTCTTTGTCCATACAATACAGCAACCGATAAAGCTGTAAAAGGTAAAGTAGAAGAGTTAGTTATTGAATTTGATAAAGGTGATTTAACATTACCAAGACCAGATGTAGTAGAAAGATTATGTTCTGCTTTTAGTTTTGATTTCACTACCTTCGATGATGAAACATCAAAGTATTTAACTCACTTAGCACACTTTGGTGATGGTGATAATAAACTAATAACAACTTGGGAAACAGATGATGTAACCTTTGTTGATTTTGCACCACACCCAATAACTGGTAAAGCAACTGACAAACGAGTAGGTGGATTTGATTCATTGGTACTAAAACTATATGAACCATTAGATAAAACAATTCAACCTAACTCTACATTATGGATATCTAAAATAATTACACCATCTACAATTGAAGAAGTTTCTATTATAGATGATTCTGAAGAATATTGTGTACCATTAAAAGGACCTAACTTTGGTGTTAACTTATGTAGTTCACCAAATGATATGGGATACACATTGATAGATGAGTTGGTAGATAGTGGTTCACAATCATCAGCTAAATTAATTAATACATTCGTATCCAAAAGTGGTATAGATACTGATAAGTTACAAATAGAATATGTATCATCTTCTTATGATTATATAGAAACCGATAAAGGATGGGATGCTGATGGTACAATAACAGAAAATTATGCTTTTGAAAACTTTTCACACTTTGGTTCAGTTGAAGAAAGAAGTAGAAACTTCCATTATAAAGTTTCATTATTAGAAATATATAGTTCAAGCTTACACAACTTAAATAATACAGTTGGTTCAGCAACATCTTCACTAAGTGTACTTAGGGAAAAAGAATCTATAGTTAAGAAACAAAATGATATTAAAGTAAATCTTGATGGATTTGAAAAATTCTTATACGAATCAACTTCATCACTAGCTTACCCCAAAGAATCAGATGGGGTAACATTACAATCAACTGGTAGTGGTGATTCAGTAGCTTGGTTTAATACACTTATTGTATCTTCTTCCAACTATGATTCATTAAACGAAAACTATTTAGTAAATAACATACCTGAGTTTGTAAGAGTAGATTCTGAAAATGATGATTACTTACTATTTTTACAAATGATAGGACATCACTTTGATATTATATGGAGTTATATCAAAGGATTGGAAAGTTTAAAAACTGTTGAAGAAAAACATAGAATGGGTATAACAGATGATATGTTAAAACACATTCTTAAAAACTATAGTTGGATTCCACATTCATCCAAAAACTCAGCACAATTATGGGAATATGCATTAGGATATAGAGATTCTAATCAAAGTTCTAAATTAAAGAAAACGGGTAAAGAATATGAAAGTACTATTTGGAGAAGGATTTTAAATAACCTACCATATTTGTTAAAACATAAAGGAACTCGAAGAGGTATAAGTGCGATATTAAGTACATATGGTATTCCATCATCGTTACTTACTATTATGGAGTTCGGTGGACCAAGAAACGAATCATCACAAACTTCAACATTTACATTTGATGATAGAACTGCAGCTGTAGTTTTCCAAGCTGATTATGATTCTAAAGTAAATGTAGATTGGAATGTAACAAATGTAGTATCTTCATCTCATGCATTAGAGTTTAGAGCTAAAACAAATGAGAAAAATAGTCAAACAATAATTACTAATGAACCACATTGGAATATAGGTTTAGATTATCAAGTTGGAACATTGGGTAGATTATACTACTCTTCATCTGAAGGATATGTGTACTCACACTCAGGTTCTTTATTTAATAACGAATACACACAATTCAATGTAAATATAAACTACAATACAGGTTCGCAAGGAATAGCATCAGCATCTGTTGATTTATTTGCAGCTCAAGATTTTCAAGGTAGAATAAGAATGGAAGTTACTGGTAGTAGTACTGGTTCATTTAATAATGTAGATACTTTCTTTAGTGGTTCACAAATTTCATTAGGTGATGGATTTACTGGTTCAATGGATGAGTTTAGAATATGGAGTTCAGCTTTATCAGAATCTATTCTTAGAGACCATACATTTATGCCTGATAAAACTAATGGTAATCACATATCATCATCTACTGAAGATTTGGAATTTAGATTAGATTTTGAAAAACCTGAAAATTTAAATGTATCTACATCAATAACAAATATAGCTGTTAAGAAAGATTATGATGTTGCTTATGCAACTGCATCTAATTTCCAAAACCAAACAACCTATCCTTATAGTTTTGAAATATACGAAAGACAGGTAACTGCTAAAGTACCATCGGTAGGATTCGCACCAGCTGATAAATTTAGATTTGAAAGTCAAACATTAGATATGGATTTGAGCTTCAAACAAAGAAGTACTAAAAAATCATTTGATAAAGCTCCAATTGATTCTAATAAGTTGGGTATATTCTTATCACCTACAAAAGAATTAAATATGGATATTATAAAATCATTACCTGATTTTGTAATTGATGATTATATTGGAGACCCTAGTGATTTATATAAAGACCATTATCCAGACTTAAATACATTAAGAGATTATGTGTTTGGTAGATATAATCTAAACATATACGAATATATTAATTTAATAAAATATATAGATAAATCTATGTTTGAAACACTACATCAATTATTACCTGCTAGGGTTAAGTTGATTGATGGATTGTTGATTGAACCTCATTTCTTAGAAAGAAATAAAGTACAAAACAAAGAACCACAAGCATCTTTACATCACCATTCATCATCAATTGGTGATATACCACCAGATGTTTCAACTGAGTTTATACCAAAAGAAGCACTATTGCATGTTTCCGAATCGGTTACACCATTGGTATCAATAGAAGGAGTAGATGGTATTATATCTGCAGAAGAAGATATAAACTTCGTAGCAGAGTTAAAAGATATAAATGGTTCTATTACTTTATCGAATGATGAAGATGTTTCAGGAGCTATAACAAGAAACTCTGGTTCTGATATGGGTGGATTTTCAATAATAGTAGATGCACAACAAACTGGTTCTGTATCAACTGAATTAGATGCATTTCAAGAAGATAATGTTATTGGATTATCAAAAGATTCAATATCTGTAGCTGGATTTGGACTTGGACCTGGTACGAATGGATTTGCACACAGAACATTTAGAGATGTGGATAATAACTATAGAAAAGAAAAAGTTAAAGTATTCTTAGTTAAGAAAAGTAAAAGATTTAAAGAAATGGTTAATGTAGATTCTAATGACTCAAGTTTAGGTAGAACTCAAACATTTAAAACAAAAGAATTTTCTATAGTAACAATACAATCACCAAGTGGTTCAGCACCAACTGTAGGTGATATAGACCCAGATGGAACTGTTGTACAGGTTACACCATATAATGGTTACTTCCCAACACATTATAGAAATGTTGGTGATTTAACGACTGGTTTAGAAAATTCTTACTTTAAAGGTAGTAAGCAAACACAAGCTACAACATTAGATGGAACACCTCCAGTAGAGACATTTACAACGAATCCAAACACATTAAAAGTATCGGATAGTGGTAGAGGAAGTGGTGAACCGATATTAGAAGTTGAATAATTAATCGAAAATTAAAAATAGTTATATTTATATACTGAAAGTAATAATTCAAAGGAATAAACAATTATGGCATATTTAGACAACACAGAAATAACAGTCGATGCGATTCTTACCAAAAAGGGTAGAGAAAAGCTCGCAACTGGTGAAGGTCTTAACATTACGAGATTTGCTTTAGGAGATGATGAAATAGATTATGGTTTATATGAACCAGCTCATCCAAAGGGTTCTGCATATTATGATGCAGCTATCAAAGCAATCCCAATATTAGAAGCATCACCAGACGAAACACAAGTATTAAGATATAAATTAGTAACTTTACCAAAAGGTACTACTAAGATACCAAAAGTAGAATTTGGTGTTCCATCTATATCTGTAAATCAGAATAGTGGTGAAGTAGCACTTGTACCTACAACATCTCCTGCTGGAAATGGTTCAGCTGGATATACAGTTGTATTAGCAAATAAAAACGCTGGTACAATCGTTGGTAGTGGATTGGCAGTATCAGCTGGTTCAGTACCTGTATTTTTAGGTGATGAAGTTACTACTACAGCAGCAGTTGAAAGTGGATTAAAATTTGAGTTTATTCCTAATCCAAATATAACTGAATCAATTAAAACAACAATAACAGTATATGGTAATGAAACGGGTGGTTCACAAACTATCCCAGTAAAAGTTAGTTATATACCAAATAGTTAATAGAGGATAATATAAAAAATGGCAGAAATAACAGGACAACAAGGAGCATCGTTAACCAATGAGTTAGCACAATACCTTCAAAATGCAGATGGACAAGTATCCTCTGAAGAATTAGCTGGTATTATTAATGAATACCTCTCCGGTGGTGACCAACTTGAATCAAGTGGGGTCAGCGCAGCTACAGGTATTTACAAAAGATTTAATCAATTTGATTTAATTACTGGTAAAGTTGAAGTAGTAACAACAGGATTGTGGACAGGTGATACAGGTTCACTTACTGCTTTTTATACTTCATCACAAAGCGATTCAGCATCTGGTGATTATTACTATAATGTATTTAACGATACAGCAGGAGCAAATTTACAATTTGCAGTAGCATATGGACATATTAGTGGTAGTGGTTCTGTCTCCCTAGCAACTGATGATTCTGCTACAAATCCTACTAAAGCAACTTATGCACAATATCGTTCAGCACTTTTAGACCAAGGTGATTCACACTTTAGTTTCGCATCTTCATCAGGTTTAGGACACAATACTGAAGATTTCTTTGTTGTTAATATAGCAAGAGCTAGATACAAAGAATCAATGGATGCTGGTAACTGGTCACTTAAATTAAGTGGTTCAAGAGGTACTCATACCTTTATTGATGATAGTGGTAAGAAGTTTTCAGATACAGTTGGTAAATCAGGTAGAGTATTTAATGTAGTTAGTGG
>CEOU01081203.1_pt1 | contig 18664 bp, 35 predicted proteins | sample 530731 | NCBI WGS metagenome assembly CEOU01 (sample SAMEA2620894, study PRJEB7988) | marine metagenome | isolation source: saline water (ENVO:00002010), including
ATATCAGCTTGCAGATTATTCTTTAACTCATTCGCACTAAACTTTTTCGATTGCGTTTTGATGTCTAGGATTGTTGCGGTGGTTCCTTTTATGTCCAACCTATCAATGAACCCCTTTACGTGTATGCCTTCACCTAAATCCACCAAAAACTCATATTCAGGTATGCAGTGATCTAGGTCATCAACTCCATTCCACCAACCCCAATCTTCGCAGGTCTTGCAAAGCTCAGTAGACTTTCCTACTAACTCTTCATCTAAATCTTGAGAGTTGCATGCCTCAGAAATATGATCAACATAGGATTTGCATTTAGTGCCTTTTTCAAAAGCCTCATGAACCGCTATTCCCATTTTAGTCAATGGGTGAAGGGGTCTTCTTTCTACTTTAAGGATTTTCTCAGCGTAAAATTGGAGCCTGCAATTATTCCAAGTTTTAACACTTGAAGCAGAGATGTGCGGAATTTTCATATATTTTTTACTTTTGATTAAGTTTTGAGCAGAGCCATATAGCTAATTTTCGTTTTTGCTTTATGTCTGGAAAGGGGAGTTCCTCTAAGACAATCGTTGAATTTTCATCTTCATTAACAAGCAATGGATACATTTTTATATCTTCAGGATAAATGCAGTTGTCCTCTGGCCTGACTATTGTTTGAACAATAAAAGGCATCCCGTTTGGCATTACCGCTCTTACTACTTTCATTGTTTTATTTTAAGGTAATTGAATTTTTTGCACAATTACATACATGAACCGATCTCAAGGCGTAACTTTCAGCTTCTTCCTTATTGCAACCTGTTTCATATTGCATTTGAACGAATTCACAATAATCATCAAGAGCCGTCAATACATCAGTACGAGTTTCAATAGATTCACTTAAAATAAAATTCCTACCTCTACTTTGTCCGTTGTTTATTGCTCTGCATCCTGAAGAATGGATTTTGAAAACCTCTAGTCCGTTTTTTTCTTTAGTGTTAACAAGTGTCATTTTTATGTTCCTTTCTTAATAGTTAAATTACTGCCCGACCCCTGCCTTTCGGTAAGGGTCAGGCTTTTTGATTAATCAACCTTGCAAACTAATGAACTAATTTTGAAACCTAATTCAGTAGCTACCTTTCTTGAAGCCATGAATGCTTTGCCTGCAAAATGATTTCTTGTCTTATTGTTGTTTACAAAACCCAATAGATTTCCTTTTCCGTTGGATGGCCCTTCAAGAAATGCGACTCTCTGAGAAATGAAGTATACTGGATCTGAGGAAATAACAGATACATCAGTTGGATCATACTTGTGAAGAATTTCTAGACCTTCATCTGTTAAGAAAATCCAAAACATTTTGCCATCAATGACAATGAATTCGTTGGCATTCTTGGAGTAATACTCCCAGCCATCAAACATTTTACTTTCTTCTATTGATTTGAAGATTCTTTCCACTTCATCAGAATCGCAATCTTCTAGTGCTAATTCGAATGTTTTAGATCTCCAAGCTTTGACGCATATTTGAGTTGTGATGTGTTGTATTGTTTTCATAGTATATATTTTAATTATGTATATACATATATTCTCTTCCTGCCCTTCTGTAAAGAAAAAGTTTCAATTTTTCTTAAATACTTTGTTCTAGCAATAAATCTTTTCAAAATTCCATAGGAAATCTATGTAATTCATGCCGTTTTGAGGTATTTCTTGGGCCTCGTCCCATCTTATACTTTTCCTAGGCTGATTTCCTCTTTTCATCAATAATGTCTCTTGTACTTGTTTAATTCCAACGAACTTCCACCTAAGATCATGCTCCCACACAATCCCTACGGCTGCCCCTGAGTGATGCCAGTGCGTTAAGTGCTTAACTTGATCAATTGTTACGCCTCCAGACTTACACATTATTGGAAGTCTTGGATGTTGCGTGGATTTCGCTTCAATCAATAAACATCTACCTCCTTTTTCAGTCCATGATCCAACAAAGTCTGGAAAAGGGTTTCTTAGTAATGTTGTAAATGTTTTGCCTTTGACGTTGAATGTTCTGGAAGGCGGATCACATTTGTAAATTAATGCCTTCTCTTGAGCGTGATAAATTTTAGAAATTTCACTAATTCTGTTTTCTAAATCTTTACCAGTATTCTTGTTTTTTAGTTTACGCATACCCTAACTGCTAATACCGCACCCTCATCCACAAAGCCTTCATCCATTAAATAATTAACAACTAGATATGGGTCTTTAGTTAATTCTCCTTGTATTAACAAGGAGCCTGTAACGTCAATTCCGTTAACTTTCCTTTTACGCATTGTTAAAGCGCATTTCATCCCATATATGGTAAGTCTTATAGTAGCCATCCCCTCTCCTTCGACTCTTTTGGGTTCCTGTGTAAATAGTCGTGGCATATGCGACAAACTGCCATGAAAGTATTTTTGTTCGTCAGGTTGTGTTCCATTTCTCCGTATTGGTTTGGGCTTTTTCCTGTTCTTCCTGCTTTGTGATGCAAGTCTAGCTTTCCACCATTTCCACAGATTTCGCATTTGTTGTTTTCTCTTAAATATTCTTTTCTGTTTTTCGCATACACTCTTCTTCTCGCAATTTTTTTTGGAGACTTGGAGTATGGTGATAATCTACCAGATCGTTTAAGGGGTGTCTTGCGTTTTAATGGAGTTTTTCTTCTCAGGGGTGTTTTCTTCATCTAATTGTTTTAATTTTTTCATTGTTGACTCTATGACCTTTTGCCCAAGTATTAGCCTTGCAAGCACTATGTGTTTACATTGGCTGCCAACCTCATGAGGTTTCACTTTTCCGCTTTTAATTTTAGGTTCAATACGGAATCTAAACTGCTCGCAATAACAAGCTCCACTACCTCCATACATTGACAAATCAACCAAGTTGTACTCGTCTGGATTTTCAGAAGATTGGAAATTAAACTCTAAAGCGCTTTGTATTATTATTCTGCCGTCTTCAAGCTTTTGTCTGGTTAATCTATCCATGTAAATTGTAATCTTGCGTTGCCACCATTTGCTTTAGCTATGCCACCAAAGAGGTTGCTTAAAGAATTTTGGTAGTCATTAAAGTTAATATCAGTATTACATGTGCATGAAACAGACCATTTGCTTACCCTGTTGGATTCATTGCTCCATTCATCTTCTAATTGGCGAACTACACCTTCTATGGAAGCTTCCGCCACATAAGTTAGCAGTGAGTGGAACCATGATGGGTCAAATTTTTCAGAAGGCACATTTGGTTGTCTGCCTTTACTGAATCCGTTAGATGGCTCTTTAAGAGTTACCCTTATAGGCTTTTGTATTTGTCTGGAAATGCATGCCTCCCAAACATACTTAATAGATCGAATCATTTTTCCTTTTGCACCACATATTTTTCCGTATTCACTTCTATCTACTTCGATCTCATAAACTATGCATCTTGAGTCTTCTTTGCTGTTAATGAAAAAATCACCGTCAGTCAAAGCGTACACACATTCCTCTAGTAGCTCTCTTACTTTTTCCTCTTTCATCTATTTGTAATATTTAATTGGTTTATTAATACCACTCCCATAATATTGACGATTACCCTTACCGTACCATAGTTTAACAGAAGGTTCGTCACCGTTGCCATTTCTTTGTTTAACAATCGACATTAAAGCATCGTATTTAGTTACAATAATATCCTCTGCCATAGCACGACTTTCAACATCTCCAGCCTGCATAAGCTCATAAACCTCCTGTTCTTTTTGTTTATTCCTCCAACATGTAATGCAGTTATGAGCTTCATCTGTTATTTCTGAAACACCCTTAACATCATGTTTATCTACCATCTGGCGTTCTGATTCTTTTTTCCTTGCATGAGCAACGAGAAATACATGCACATCGAACTGATTAACAAAAGCAGTAATCTTATCCATAAACTCTTTATGTGCGTTGTATTCATCCACTCCAAATCCGAGCTTCATAAAAGAATCAATAATAAATAAATTAACCCCATATCTTTTATATGCGTACTCAAATGTTTCTAAAACATCATCAGGATTAACTTGTCCAACATGGTCATAAAACCAAAAATGTTTACCTAACCAACTCATACCATCATTAAATTGTTTTTTTGATGGAGTTTCCTCCCCTATTGATTGCCTGACCAGATAACTCAAATTCATCTTAACAGGAACCTCTAGTGAAGCTATGCATATACGTTGTCCTAAACTAGCAAACCAAACACATAGGTAATTTAGAAGCATTGTTTTACCACTCCCATTGAATCCAGTGACTACTGAAAGCTCATTCATGCGAATATGAAATGGTATATCACCCCAAGGTAGTGGCAATCCTTGTGCTACATCAGAATAAAGAAGATCATGAACGTCATTAGTATATTTAGAAACACCATGTAAGCTTTCAGGGTCTACATATACAGCTTTATCATAACATGCCTTTAATAGAGTTTCTCCATACTCTATTAGTATTTGATTTGCATCTTTATCTGGAAGTTCAATTAGTCGGCATCGTGTTGCCCCAAGTCTTTTTATTATGGATGCTGTGGCCCTTCTTCCAGCCTCATCCATATCCATTGATATAGCAATCGTATCAAATCTTTCTAGAAACTCATAATCATTTTGAATCCATTCCATATTTGGGTCGCTACCATTGTCGTTTTCCCATTTAGCTCCAAATGGAACACTAACGGCAGGAATACCTGCACAGGCATAACTCATAGCATCTAGCTCCCCTTCAGTTATAACAATAGTTGAAACATCATCACCAATTGCATGCTTTCCAAAAAGTGTTTTTTTGGCGTTCTTGCTAGTATATATTTTCTTTTTTCCGTCTTCTCTTTTAAGCCCAAGATATTTAACCATATCTAATTCTTGCTTATTAGAATCCGACCAATAAGGAAAACATATCTCACCTCCTCCACATCTTATGTCGTAAGCTCTTAAAACTTCTTTTGTGATGGTCCTTTCGTTATGGAGATAACCTTCACACTTAGTAGTCTTGCCTTCTATGCCGACAACCTCATCTGGTAACCTTGCCTTTTCTTTTGGTTTTACCTCCTTAAATGCTGGCTTTATTTGATGATTATGATGAGCAACCCCAAGATATTCTCTAGCCTGCTCAAGAGCCTCTTTGAATGTAACCTCTTTGGTTGCTCTCCATAGCTCAAGCAGATTGCTTCCCCTGTGATCGCTAGAAAAATCAGCCCATATTCCAGCTTTGTTGCCTTCAAGATGAATCCGCATTGAGCTTCCTGCTTCACCATCTAAACTCCCTATATGCCACTCGTTAGCTTTACGCCTGCCGTTAGGGAATAACAGCCTGCACACATTCTCTGCGTTGCTAGCGAGACTTCTTTTAACTTCGTCTGCGTCCATTTATTTTTTCGTTTCGTCTTGTGTAAGTATATATTTTGGTAATCCAGTTACATCACATTCTCCTATTTGTCTTCCGCTTTCGGGATTGATTCTTGTTCTTCCCACTCCAACTACAACAGCGTCAATCATTTCTGGCTTTTTATCTAAAGCCCAACTCATTCTTTCGTTGTCATATTTGCCATCAAGTATGTCTTCGGCCTTATCAATTATCCATGTTAATGAAAGTTTTCCCCTAAAAGTGTGTCCGTTCCTTGAGTTAAGGAAATCACTAGCACTCGCCATTTTAAAAAGCTCTTCAAATACAAATATAGATTTTCCATTAGCCCTCCACAATCTACCTATTTTCCTATTTCTTTTTTGCGTGGTGGTACGGAAATTGAAGTCTGGAAACTCTTTTTTGGCTATTGCATATATCTGTGCATATGGCGCTCCTGTTGATTTTTTTTTCTTTTCTTCTTGCGTAACCTCACCAAATAGGTTTTTAGTATCAGAAGTTAAGGGGGGTAAGGGGGGTTCCCCTTCTTTTCTTTTTCTCTCTTGGAGGGGGTTTGTTAAGGGGGAACTTCTCTCTTTTTCTTTTCTTTTAATAATTCCCTTTATTGTTGATAACTCTAATTTTGTTAGTTCCGACTTTTTATAAGATCTAAATGATCCATCGCCTGTATTAATAAGAATTATCATATCTCCAAAGACATTATTGCGTTTTCAACTGCTTTTGTTTCTGTGATCTTAGATCCTCTTTCCCTCAAAAGCTTTACATGTCTCTGGAGCCTGTCTACCGCATTAGGTGCAATCCTCCAACTCTTGATGACTTTCTTTTGGTTTGGTGGCAAAGGTCTTCTACCACGTAGTTCTGGTATAATTTCTGGCATTGTTTCGTTTTGTTTTGTGTTAGATTATTAGGAGGAGGGATCACTCCACTGAACCCCCCTCCTTTTTTGCCTTATAGGACTCAAACTATATAGGCATTGGTGCATCACCAGTTTCCGCAGGGAGAATAACCTCCAAACCCTGCACACTAATGAAATATTTGGTAACTCCATCCTTTTCCCACTCTCTTCCTGTAAGTCTGCATCTTATTTCAACATCGTAACCTTCGTCTAAAGACTTAGACACTTCTATCATGTCCTTAATAAATTCTACTGGTATGTATGATGGGTACTTATCGTTACCTGTCTGAATTACCACTTCATGTTTTCTAAAGTTGTTAGCTCCATATTCTTTAATTTCGCCAACTTTATGTATCTTGCCTTTAATGCTTAGTTCGTTCATTTATATATTATTATTTATTTGTTTAAGGAGCAGGTCGAGTTCTTCTCTTTCCATCATCTCCCTAGCGGTTTCTAAAGGAACACCTCTAACAGTTCTTCTTTTAGATCTTTTCTCTCTTATAGCACATTCTATCTCATGCCTAAGCTTTAAAGTTGGGTCATCTTTCCATCTGTCTTTTCTGCGTCGTAAATCCTTTACAATCTTCTTGTCCTGCTCTTCGGGTGTGTGCCTCCTTTTTGCGTTACGAAGCCTAGATTTGGATCTTTGTTCGTCATTTACCCAATATTGAGCAGTTGCCCAACTAATGTTACCTACTTTCTCAGCAATCAGTCTATATGGCATTCCTTGCTCACGCAAAGACTTCATCATGACTATATCCTCTTTAGAAACCTTGTATCTGTTGTCTTTCATTTCGTGTTTTTATTTTGATCTATTATTATAAGTTCTCAAGGGATTTTATATTCTATCGGTTTTAGATGCATAATCGTCTAAATCAATTTTCCTAAATGCTACAAGCTCCTCATCTGATATTTCCCAGTCAGTAACAATGTATTTTTTTGATTCTGACCTGTAAGTCATTTCAGATAAGTATCTCATAAACGCAACTAAAGCGGTTTGAATTTTACTAGAATTTATTTCTACCCTCCAATTGCATTCAAATGTCTCCATCCAATCCTGACCTCTATAGAAAAACTTATCTGACCTATCTCTATCACCTTTGTTGGTTAAGGTTATAACTGTCATTTTATAGATATATTTTTGCATACAGTTATTCTGTGAATTTATTTAAAAGGTTCACTACAGATTCCTGCGTATTCAGATAATGATGAATTTCGCATTCCGCTTCTCCATTAGGTAAACACCCATAGTCCTGTAAAAACTTTTCCCGTAAAGATCTAAGAAGAAAGGGAGCATCTAAACCAAAACTTTCTGGAGTTGAATGAAACTTACGTTCTTGCTTCTTTAGCTTTTCTAGATTCCTATTAAACTTATTTACGTGGCGAGTTGCTTCGTATTTATTCTTGTACCAAATTGTTTGTTTGCCTGCTGTTGGGTAATCGCATCCATCCATTTCAATAGTGGTCACTCTGTATATTGTATTCATATGATTTTATAGGTATATTTATTATTTTTACAATTAGTCTGCCTTGGTCCAGTACGATATTATGGTTTTTGGCTTAGTTGCATTGGTTGGCCTACCATCATCCCATACGTTTGTTTCTCTGCTGTCCCAAGTGTCATGCACAACATGATCTATTACCGTCATTATGTGTTTCCTGACCTGAACAATAACTGTTCCTTCTGGAAGGTTTTCTTTTACTAACTCCTTCCTGTTAGAGCTTCCAAACTTAATTTGGTTATGCTTTACCCACCCAAGTGACTCTAGGTAAGGCTTCCATACATCTCTCTCGGTACCGTTCCTTACACTGCTTGTTTTGCATGATTTAGCGTGTCGGCTCCTAGAGGTGTTCATCCATTTCTTTTTACACTCCATCAGCTCCTTTCTTACATCCTGATAAGGTTTTTTGGTGGCTATCGCAATAGCTCTTGTAACACAATCCTCTGCATTACCTTTAAAACCTGCTTCTGCCCTGCCTCCATCATTGTACTGATATTCAACAGGTGTTCGTCTTATAATTTGTTTTACTCCGTTTTTGCAAACTATCATAATTTTGTTTAGTTGTGGGGAGGTTTTACCCTCCCCTAGATTTTAGTATTTTCTTAGCTTTTCATTTATGACAGAAATCCTGTCCCAGCACTGCTCCATATGTATTTGAACAATCCTTTTATTATGAGGATCTTCATCAAGCCATAGTGGAATTCCTACTCTCTTGTTTTCTTCATCAAGAGGTCCGAAGTTAGTTATTCCATTACGGTCAAATCCAGCATATAAAGTTGGAGCTGGAAGATACCAAGCATAAACAGGATAAGCCTTTTTATTTTCTTTCCTGTCCCCTGTGCAGTTTTCAATTATCTCTTCAAATATCTCAAACAAGTTATCTGATAGATATACTTCGTGGCCGTCAAAAGCCACATAGCTGTATGTATTTTTTTCTTTCATTTCGTTTTGTAGTGTTAAGTTAAATTATACTTCTGAATTCCAAAGAGGATTAGTGTCTCCTAATCCATCGTAAAGCTCAGCGCTCAATTCATCATTAAGCTTTCTCTCCATCAAATTGACAGCTGACTCGCCATATACTTTGGCCCAGCGATTAGGGTCAATGTCAGGTCTAAGCTCTCTGTTGGCCTTATAGTTTTTGTAAGTAAGGGTATCAATGGCTTCTTTCATAGTTTTGGTGTTGTAGTGAGTTTCGTGATTCATTTTATTGTTAAGCTTTTTCTACGGTTAATAATTTGATGTCATGGCCGTTTGTTACAGCGATGTCAGCAGCGTCATTCTCTTCATCTACATCAAAAGCAAGAATCTGTGAATGATAAGGATAAGAGTAGTTCTCGCCTGATTCGATAAGGTCAGTCATAAACTTGTATGCCTCTTCAGGTGATGAGACTTTGCCAACAACTCTCTGGTTAAATTTAAGAGTTACGTCTTTAATTGTGTAAGGGTATTCTGTATTCATGACTACATCTTAAAGGATTGATTATAATTGTCAATACAAAAAAGAAGGGAAACAAGTATTTATTCTAAAATACAGCAAATATCCCTATATTTAAGCTATTCTTATGCGACTTCTAATCTTAGAAACATGCCTATCCTTCCTCAAAACAGCTCCTCCTTCTCTTCTTCCAGCAGCGTCTGTGTTGCCTTCTATCGTAGGCACCATGCCACTAGAATCTGGTTTTCCGACAGCTAACCCAATGTGTGAAAATGTAAACACCACGATGTCTCCAGCTTTGATGTCGGCCTTGCTACCTGACTTGGAAACTGGCTTCTTTAAGCTCACACCTTCCTTTTGTTTCTTGGCCCAGTTCTCAAAGTCCCAAGCAGCAGCGGTTTGAGGTCTTTTGAAATCTACTTCTTCGCCTTCTATGGCTTCACGTATTAGCCAGCAGATGAAGGCAGCGCACCAAGGCCACCCCTTCTCAGGATCTAACCATGTGGCAGCTTTGTATTCATCAACACGAGGCCCACAGTTAGTTCCGTTCACTTCGGCAGTTCCAACTTCCTCTTCGGCTAAGTAAACCATCTCTTGAGCGATGCTTGATACTTTCTCTTTCTTATCCTCTAGCGCTCGCTGAATAGCACTCCATGTAACAGGACCATCTTGTCCGTCTCTCGTTACACCAAGTAAACCTTGAACTGACTTTACTACTTGTGACCTGCCTTTGAATCTCATTAATCGTAATCGCTAACTATTGTATCAAGATCAACGCCTTCTAATATTTTGGCTTTCACCTTCTCAAGAACATAAATGACATTCGCATCAGGCAGTTCATGTTTCTCAACTTGAAACTTAGCTACTAGATTCCAAATCTTATCTTCTAAAAGTTCCTGCTGTTCTTCAATGCTCATTACTTTGTAAATAACCCACACAAATGTGAAGTAGTCAAAGAGTTGATGGTGACCAAAGATTCACCCGAAACCTCACGCTATTTTGCGCCAGTGCTGTTTAAGTGTAAGCAAATGATAAAACAAATAAACTCACACTCAGGTTTCCCCGAAGGGGAAATCGAAAATTTTTTTTCTAGCGGAAGGGAACCGCCAAATTTGGGTGAGGTCATTCTCGTGATCATTTCTTTTGTCGTGCTTTTATGCATGCTTTGACCATGCTTCAAACCTGCTCTTTGTTTGCCTTGTTGACCTTCTTTATCTTTTGTTACAGAAAATTTGTGAGGTCGCCTATTAAAGATTTTACAACACCCCCCTAATCGGATTTTTAAACCCCTCCCCCCATCTAACCGCCAGAATACCCTTTTATTTAGCCTATTTTACCCCCTGAAAGCGTTTAATTATTCTAGTCGTATGATTTAGCGCCAAAATAGAAAGCCATTAAATACGGCAAATATGGGCCATTAATACATATTTATCTAATAGGACTATTTTTTTAAATATCTCTATTAATTACCTCCCTAGGATTTGAGAAAAGCTTTTAAATTAATCTCGTTAGATGCTGCCTCCCTAGGTACAAAAGAAAAGCGCCCCTATTGCTAAGGGCGCTCTGTTTGTTTTATCTATGGTTATTTATTTAATTATCTGCTGGCTATCCGCTAAAAGGATTAAACGTTTATTTTATTATTAACTCTTTACTGGCTAAATGTTTTTTTTGCATGCCTCCGATAGGGTGCCGAGGTAATTAAATTAATTATTATTTTTTTATATCTCACACGTTAAGCGCTCATATACTTGGCCACTGGGCAAGCTTTCACCTTTAACCATTGCCTTTAATTCGCTAAAGGTTAGCGCCTCATAATCGCCAGCATTGCGCAGTTCCTTGGCCCTTTCTTTTCTGTCGTACCAATTAGCCCAATTGTCGCAAGCTTTTAAATACTCCTTTTCTAAGTAACTGTCTTCATCTAGTAAGGGGTAATTTTCTAATCTTTCCCATATATTAACGACCTTGGATATTAAACCTACATCATTAGCGTTAATATCTATTAATAAATAATCATGCCAGCCATAAAAGGGGCAGCGTATGCGCTCCCAGTCTAAAGAATCGCCCCCAATATAATCAGATAAGATATTTTCGACCGTCTCGGCATTATGGCGCTCTAAAAGTTTAGCGTCTCTAAACGTTTTAATTACTAGCGCTTGATTACTGTATTTATTTTTAAGGCGCTCGCTAGCTAGCTTTTTAAAAGTTTCCATTAATTCGTTATTTGTATCCATTTTAAGATTATAAAAGTAATTCATATTATTAGATTCCTTTAATAGTTACTTGGTCAAAAGAACGGTAACCATAAGCAGCATATAAAATGCTTTCTAGGCTTTCTAGGCTATAGCCGTTTATTTTTGTTACTATTTTTATAGTGTCCTCGCTTATGCCAAGATTAATAAGCTTATCCCATGCTTTTATTATTTCGTCGTTAGTCATAATTTTTTTAGTAGTTAGTTTTATTAGTTCGATTAATTGCCAAGGCTAGCCAGCTGTAAAGGCTGCCCAGTTTTAAATAATGTTTTTAACTGTGTGAAATTGTTTCCTGAGTCATTAAAGTGAGGCTCATTTTTATTAAAATGCTGATAAATTAAAGAATCTATTTCTTTCCCATTATGAACCGTTGCAATATGTCCAATAGGGGAAATACCCAAATTTTCATAAATGAATTTTACAGCGTAGCGCTTGCAGCCCAGACCGCTGCTTAATCGTTGAGTCTTTTTTATAAACTTGATAGCTGGCTTTTCGTCTCGGCCATAGGGGCCGTCTAATATCAATTTTATTTTATAGCTAGAATTATAATAGACACATTTAACCGCTATTAATAGAGGTTCGCTAGTGTGGTTTTTTTCGTCAAATTCGTAGTTTTTCATAATAGTGTTTTTTAGTAGTTAGTTTTATTTTTTAATTTCGTTTAAGTATTGTTTAGCGAATTTCTTAGTTTCTTTTAAAACCTCGGTCTGGTCTTCATTAATATTAATAAAGTCACTTATATAATCGGCTGGTATTACGTCCATAGCTTGAATAAACACCTTGCAAAGTGTGGAGCCGTATTGCTCCCACTGGCTAAGCGTCTCAGCATGTTTAGAAAGTTCCTCACTTACAAATTCAAATTTATCGAGTGTTTCCGCATGCCTTAAAATTTCTATATACATAGAAAAAAGGCTTTTAACGTTTGGAGTCATATCTATTGATTTCATAATTTTATTATTTAGTTAGTAGTTTTTTAAGTTGATTGATTCTATTTTTAGAAGCTTGAAAGGTTGCGCCTATTGGCTGGCTGTCGCTGTCTAAATATTGGTAATTATAAAGGCCTGAAAATTTACCTTTAAAAATTAAAGGGCTGATTATTTTAATTCTCATTATTCGCAACGTCTAACGGCCTCCCTTTTAGCCTCCTTTAATATTTCGCTGGGTACATCATCAGCGTTAAGAGCAAGGCTAGCCAGCGCATCGCTTGCGTCATAAGTGATAATAAACTCATGATTAATTAGCTCATAAATTAAGGCCTCTAAAAGAAAGGCCTCGTTTTTTAACGCTTGTTTCATTTTGGCGTGTAAACCGTCTAAATGTTTCCAATAGCTTTCCTTTTTATCTGCTAGGATAAAACCGCCAGCGCCTAATTTTGCCAGCTTACCGCTTTCTATATCTTCCTTATTTAGTCCCAATTTTTCGCAGCCCTCATTGAATTGCTTATTACTAAAGGCCCAAAAAATGCCGTCATAATTTGAAGCGCTTTCTGTGATTTCTCTTTTTAGTTCTTTGTATGTTGTCATAATATTTTTTTTAGTTAGTAGTTTTTTTATTCGTTAATTTCTTTAATTTCTCTCATCATTTCAAAAGCCTTATTTTCACCCTCATTTATAAAGACAATAGCTTGCTTGAAGCTTTCCCAATTGCGCACCCTTTTGAGTAATGGCTTTAATTCATCATGATAAAGGCCTTTATACATTGTTGCGGTTTTATGGTTATAAAACTCAATTGAAACGGTATAATTTGCCAGCCCTCTGGTTGGGCTTTCTATAATGTCCCTTACTCGCTCTCTGTCGATAGAATCCCCACCGCCCCACGTTAGGCCGTCTTTGTTGTTTTCTATTGTTAATATATAGGACAGGCAAGCGCTTTTAATATCGCCTTTAGTGACTCCTAACGGATAAAGGCCGTTAGGGCCGTAAAAACTATAAACGTAATCAATAAAATCTGTGTAATTGTTTTCTAATTCTTTAATGGTCATAATACTATTTTTTTTAAGCTTGTTTTAGATCTTCGATAAATTCGGCTATTTCTTCTATTACTTCGATATCTGGCAAGGCTCGGCCTTGCTCCCTTTCTAGCGCTTTCCATACCTTAGAAAAGCTAGGGGCTATGAGTGTTAATTGGTCGTTTAGTTCCCTGTTAGCGTTCTTGATGTCGCTAATAGTTAAAGCTCCGTTTTCTATTAATTCAGTCATAATATTTTTTTAGTGTTTAGTGTTTAGTGAATAGTTTTATTTTTCGTAGTGGTAGCCTTTAGGCCTTTTGAATAAGTTTCTGCGCCTTGCTTGCTCCCTTGCATCTTGCGCCAAAAATTCAAACGTGCTTAGAATTATGACAGCTAGCAAGTTAAACAAAGTAATGTTTATAATTCCAGATTCCCCGATTTTTAGAATTAACGGAGTTTCAAGCAATAGGCTTGTAATAAGAATAATTGCATAGGTTGCAACGTTACATAATGCGACTAGGCCGAGGCCTTTTAATATTGGTTTTAGTGATCTCATAATAATAGTTGTTTAATTCCCTAATATTATTGGTTACTTGCTGCCCTTTTGCAAATAATCATTTAAATTATTTTGCCTCTATATAGAGCGCCTTTTTTTGCCTCTCTTTATTGCCACTATATAGAGCAATTAAAACCGCTTTTATTCTCTCTTATATTTGGCCCCTTTCTAGGGTGTTACTTTCTTTATATATAAAGAAAGGCGCTTAATTGGTCCGATTGCGTCCAATTTTCGAAAAATGGCCGTTTATAAGGCTTTTTAGTATTTTGTGAAAAGTGTTAGAGTTTTAAGCCTATAAAAATAGGGTTTTCTTTTTTCAAATATCGATTAAACCCTATAAAAATAGGGGTTTTGTGATTTGAACAGTACTTTGAACAGTAGTGTTCATTTGAACAACCCCAAAAAACCTCATACGAAAAAAACGCCAAAAACATCTGGACCCTTTTCGCTGGCCTCGACTCCGCCCCAAATTCTCATACTAATTTTTTCTCAAAAACATCTGGACCTCATTGCGTTGCATTGTTGTTCTCTAGCCTGCAATAGATTGCTGTAACTCCTGCCTTGTATTGTAGGCATAGGTAGGCCTTCTGATTGTTTGGATTAAACTTGTTTCCTTCTGCGTGGTGTGATATATATAGCTATCACCTCCAGTATCAGTCAGGCTGGATAATTACTCTGCCACCTGTAGCTTCCCAGCAAGGCTCACATAGCTGACCAGCCCCTTCAACGTAATGGCTTCGCACCTCTATCCCCATTCCTTCAGGCCATTTAGTTTCTTCTCCACAGAGAATGCATTTCTCTTTCCTCATTTTGAGATGACCATACTTCTCTTTTAGCCACTCATGATACGGTTCGTTGCTTATATGATTACTAGGCATTGCTATTCCAATAGGTTGTTTTTTACTATACCCCCCACCCTCAAAAAATCCTGTATCTTTTGGGGTCATTTATAGTTTTTGCAACACCACCCCCCTTTTGGTGCCTTCTTGTTGTGGGCGCAGATCACTTTTTAAGTTTTCTGGTGATTGCTATCATCCTGATTCTGGATGTAATTGGAGTATTGTTTTTGAGTCCACTCGGATTCATTGGGGAGTAGTTTACCTAGTTCTTCTCTGGCTATATCTATTTCTCTTCTGACATCCATGACTAGTTCTGTATGTTCTGTGGTCATTGTTTCTGCGTCTAGGTTATTGAGTGTAGTTTCGTTTAGCTTTAGGAGTGTTCCATAGAATAGTAGGGCTATCTTGTCTTCTTGAGTGTCTCTCTCTATGTGTAGATCTGGGTTCCGCATTTTGGAATCGCAGTTCGACCTTTTAGCCTCACTGCATACTGCGAAGAACCGCAGTATCAATACTATTAATATGAACCATACTATTACGCCTGCTACTATCGTGATCATGACCTAGATGTTTTCCTTAGTTACGGTCTTCATGATGTAGTTGCCTACCTTGTCTATCATTAGAGTTGCGTTCCCACACATTACGCTTGCTTCTTCTGTAAGCTTGGCTTTGTCCTCATCACTTCCCTGCTCGATTTCCTTCAAGTGATTGGCTATCAGGTGCAGATTATTCATGATGCTTACGCATGCCACGTATGCTTCTGTAGCTTTTATCGCAGGGGTTTCTATATCTTCTTCAATTACTGTATTCATCTCGTTTTGTTTTATTTTAATTTTTAAGCTTAAAGGATTATATCGTCATGCACTCCAATCCGAATTGGTTGTAAATTTTCCATTTTAAGTTTTTTTGCTATTGGGGCTAATACATCCCAAAAGTGATCTACTATATAATCAGGGTTTTGAAGCTCAAAATTAACTTCATCACCATAGTATTCTAATGGCTCCCATTCTTCTTCAAACCCCTCTTCGGTTACATCACGCCACGCTGTAAATAGCACTCTTGAAGGAATAAAGTACTTATACTCTGCCCTAAAAGTGGTATCGTTCTTTATATCGTCTACTAGACCTTCATAGAAGAAATTGTTTTTACGACGGTTTTTTTCACGCTCCAATTGAAGATTCCCAATCTCGTGCTGCATTTCTTTAAGAACATTCTCAACAGTATCTTTACTATCGCTAACTAAGCTCTCATTAAGTAAATTATTATCTTCTAGTAGTTTAATTAGCGCATCAAATCGCTCTCTTGTTTTCTCTGTATCAGTAGGCTTTGTACTTCGTGTTTTCATTTCGTTTTGTTTTTGAGTTTGTGGCTCTTTAAAGCCAAATAAATCTTCTTCTGAACACCACTCGTCCATTATTTCTTGTAAGTGTCCTCTATCTTTATGGCATCAAATCCTGTGGGCTTAACCAAGCAGAAGGCTATAAACTGTGAGACTACCTTATCCTCAACAAGTTCTGACATGTTCTCCAAGAGTTGCCTAGTGTTTTTCTTATCTAGCCTGCTCATCTCGTCTAATACTGCTATCTTCATCTCCGCCTTATTAGCTAATGCTACACCTAATGCCATCTGAGCTACTGCTTTTTCTGCGCCACTAAATGTAGTTACCGAAACCCAGTCACCCTCTTTGGTGTATTTTCCTAACTCGGTGCCATCCCACATGATTTCTTCATTTATAATCTTATTTGTTACCCTGTTAATAATTTCCAAGGCACTGTTAACTGCTGAGTTTATTATGGTATCCTGTAATTCCTTTATGGTTTCGTGTACCTTTTTGATGATCTTGTAGCTATATTGTGCTTCATCGTAGCTCTTTTTGTTCTCGCTTGTTGCTTTCTGTTTAACGCTTTGCATTATCAGGTCTTCAAGTTCTGATTTCTTGATTGCCAAATTCTTCTCGCATTCAATTAATACTTCGCTTGCTGTGGCTACAACCTGCTCATAGTTAACCTTAGACTCGTCCTCAAGCCATTGTTTTTCCTCAGAGTTCAGCCCACCTCCACCTTCCTGTTCTAGCTCAAGTATAAGCTTGTTAATGGTTTCTGCGTCATCTCCTAACTGCTCAACGGCCTTCATTATTTCATTATGAGAATTGCCGTCTGTCTTACACCACTCAACTGTGTCATGTACAAGTACAAAATTTTTGCCATTCCAGATAGCGCTGCCTTTTACATAGCATTCATCAAGCTTTTCTGGCTTGTGATCATCACTTACTTTTGAAAAAGTATATTGCTTTAACAGGCTTGTGTTTTCTTTAAGCTCTTTACCAATTAGTTTAAGCTCCTCATTTAAAGCATTAAGCTTCTCAACGTTTTCTTCTGGCATCTCATTGGAGCATTTCTCCAGAAGCTGCATTTTTTTCCGTTCTTTTTCTTCAGCATGTTCAATATTTGCCTTCCAATTGGTGATTTCTTCAATGCATTTTCTTATCTCCTCTTCGCATTCTGCAATCTTGGTTTTGTAATCGATCTCTTCAGAATTAAGGACATTATCATCTGCTTCCACTAAAGTTTTCCACTGCTTAACCTGCTTATACTTTTCTGACTTATCTGCCTTAACTATAGTTTCCAGCTTGGATAGGCTTAATATGTCATGGTCTTCAATTATTTTTGAACATGTCTCTGCATATTGAGACAAGAAAGCAATATCATCGGACTTAATACCTGTTACTCGGACTCTTTCCACACAGTCTTTTACAAACCCTTTTGTTACCATGCTACTGTCACCGCACATCTCCAGTAAGGTCTTCATTCTGGCGGTATCACCTTTGCCCCAAAATTCATCAGGGCAAAGGCTTAGTCGCAATGATGGCCGATTTTGTGTACCCCTACACTCCACCTTTGCGGTATCACCATATGGAGTCAGCTGCCATTCTGCTATATCCCCTCGTGCAAGTTCAACAGCTGCATATGCTGAATTTTTACCGCCAACTATGCTGAGTAATTTTTTTCCCTGCCTACCTAAAACATCATGTTCACCTAAGAGGCTTAGCTTCATTGCATCCAACAAAGAAGACTTGCCCTTTGCATTACCGCCATAAAAGACAGTCGTAGGGCTTAGATTTACTTCCTGATTTAAGCCCTTGATGTTTTCTGTAGTTATTTTTGTTATACTCGACATTGCGTTGGCACCCCCGAAGGGGATGAGTTTATTTAATTGGTGTTTTAGGGATTGATGCAACTACACCATCTCTGTCTGACTTAATGAAGAAGCTTGATGCCATAGCCTGTACTTGGGCCTCAGTCATTACGTAATCATTCTTTTCCTCCTGAGTTTTAGCTACCCAAAGAGCTGTATCGTAGCACATGCTCATAGCGTTACCCATTTGGATAAGTCTCTTCTTTGCCTCAGTTACCGCATCTCCTGTAGGTTCTGGTTTTGAAGGTTGAGAACTTGGAGAGCTAGTAGGTTCAGGTGAGCTTGCTCCAGCGCTTGAAAGTTCTGCTCCTGCATATACCCAAATCTCATCTGGTCTTTTTCCTTGATACTCTCTACCTTGCTTTCTCTTTAGCCCGTATAGCCCTTTGTCATTTTTTTTGCACTTAGCTATAACTTTTTGGCCTGCTAGCGACTGAGGTACATCTTCTCTGTTTGAGAAAACTATCCTGATGCTAGCACCATCTTGGGTTAAGGTAGCGTTCTGAAATTTATACGCCTTATCTCCCTCTCCGCCTGTAATTGGGCTTTCTTGAAGATTTGTTAATACGCCAGTTATGGCTTCTGGAACAGCGCCAGCTGACATTTGAATTAGTTCTTTTGGTGTTGAAACGATCATGAAGATAGCAAACAGGATCAATCAATTATTGTCAATACCTAAATTGACGTTTTTTAAATTTATTACCTTTTTCTCTTTCTGGACTT
>CEOU01001561.1_pt1 | contig 18366 bp, 14 predicted proteins | sample 530731 | NCBI WGS metagenome assembly CEOU01 (sample SAMEA2620894, study PRJEB7988) | marine metagenome | isolation source: saline water (ENVO:00002010), including
TCAGTTAAAATACCTTTCTTTTTACCATCTTTTAATTTTTTTTGTATGTTTTTTAATTCTTTTTTCTTTTCTTTTTCTGTTAATTCAACTTTCTTTTCAATCTTTACTTCATTTCCTAACGCATCAAATACTGTTTTATTCTGTTCTTCAAAATTTAATTCTTTAGATGATTCCATTGCTACATCTAATGATTCACCTTCTTTTCTTAATAAACCTTTTTCCATTATCCATTTTTCTTGAGTTACAGCATTTGTAAATTCGCGGTTATGTGAAATTATTACTACACCACCTTTAAATTCATGAATAGCATTTGTTAATGCGCCTAATCCATCACGGTCTAAGTAATTTGTAGGCTCATCTAATATTACCAAATGAGGATTTTGCCATAACGACGCAGCTAACACAACCTTTACTTTTTGACCACCAGATAATGACTTTATCAAAGTATGATTTGCTTGTTCTGGGTCTATTCCAAAATCAGCAAAATGTTTTTCTATATCTTTTGTTGTTAAAGATTTTGAAACTAAACCTTCCTTTACCGCTTCCTTTTCATCATGTCGCTGAACTAGTTTTATAGCACCCATCTTTATCAAAATATCACGTTTTACCCACATTGTTGATTCTTCAGATAAACCTTTCCATTTTACTTCATATTCTTTTATTTTTAATGATTTATTCTCACGCCTTTCTAATATCATATCTGGCTGTACTGCTTTAGATTCTTCTTTAGGTGTAGTACATTCTTTTAATTCCATTACATCTGTTGTTATTATATGGTATTTTATCTTCTTTTGTTCTTCTTCTGGGTCTTTATTTATCATATCAATTCCTTCTTTATCTTCATTTCCAGCAAAACGCCACATAATATATTGGGTTGGTGTTTTATGTAAATGTTTTTCCAAATGATGAAATGCGTGCTGTGCTATATATGCTACACGTAATCCAGGATGTTTTGTAACTTTTCCTTGAGTTGTTTTTAATTCTCCTATCAATATTTTTATAGCTGTTGATTTTCCAGCACCATTTGCTCCAATTACTCCTACACGAGATACGCGGGAACATTCTATATTAATATTACGAATTGTTGGAGTATCTCTAGAAGGATATTGAAATGTTACATTTTCCATTTTTAATAAGGTTTTTGACATACTTTTTACTCCTTCTAATGGTCCTGGTTCTGGGAATACAAACTTTACTACGTCGTTTTTCAATTCAAAATATCCCTTTTTTTCTGGGAATGCTTCTACAAATTCATTCAATACCTTTCCATGAGTTCCTGAAAACATTTTTAATTTACGATTTTGAAAATCTATTATATGAGTACACATTTCATTTAAAAATCCAGAATCATGAGAGGTTGTTATAATTGAACCACCATTTGTCATAAAATCTTGAAGCCATTTTTTTATCCAAGCTATATTTGTTACATCCAAATGACCCGTTGGTTCGTCCAACATCAGAATATCAGCATTCATTAATGTAGCAGCACATAACTGCATCTTCATTTTCCAACCACCTGAATATGTTGTTACTCCCATTTCCATATCAGCTGCACGATCTTTTCCTATATCTTTCTTTGCATTTCCAAATCCTATTTTTTCCATTACACCTTCAACTTGCTCACGAGTAACTAATGGTTGCATATTATATATTACATTACAACAATGAACAACCCAATCTACACCACACAAGTCTATATTTAATATTGGAAATCCTTTATCATCTTCACCTACTTCCATTTCTGGAATTTCGTGTTCTACAAATATTGTTTTTAATTCATCTTTTTTAGGGAATCCTTCTACTTGCTCTTTTGATATCGCACGCATTAATGTTGTTTTACCACAATTGTTTGGACCTAACAAACCATAAAATCTATTTTGTTTTAAATGTAAATTTGTATTATTCAATAATGTTAATGCACCATAAGCTAATGAAAAATTACCTTTATATAAATCCTTTCCTTCTTCTGTATCCTCAAATATATCTTCTTTTACTATAAAAAAATCTTTTGAATTTGTTAATATTTTTTCTACCATATCTTGAAGTAGGTTCGTATTTTCAAATTTTATATATTTTTCAAAAATTCTTATCCATTCTGATTTATCAAATGAATTACTATTACACATGTTGGTTAATAATATTGATAAATATGTTAAATTATTAAATTCTATTGTCAAATTATTACTGGTAGCTTCATTATTTAATATTGTTATAAATTCTTGAATATCTTTTTTATAACTTGTATTCTCATCAACTGAACAACATGATTTTAATGTATTTAATGATTTATTACTTACTTTTCGTGCTTCTGGATCACTTATTGTATCATTACAATATTCTAGCTTTGTTTTTAAACTTGTGAAAAATGGTAGAATCTCCTTAGGATGTTCTATTAATTTACACATATTATCTACAATTATACATGATAAACGCTTTGTTACTGTTTTATTATCGGTTAATCCACGTAATAATATTGGAGTGATTATTGATAATGCTGGTGATTCTACATTTTGAACAAATACACAACTAGCCAATTCTTCTACACAATCATATATACTTGATGGAGCTGTTAATCCTTTTAATACTACTGGAATAAAACTATCTAAATCAGAATTTCCACTACAATGTAATAACTGTTCTAATACTATCATCGCATTCTTTTTTACACCTTGGTTTATATCATTTACATCTAATGATATTATTGGAATTAATCCTGGCATGCATATTCGTATTTGCTTTGGATTTCTGTTTATTAATGTTTGATATGCTAGATACGCATATTGTTTTTCAAAACGAACTGATCTTTTCATTATATCACATAATATATCACTAACATAAGGAGTACACCAAGGTTCTAACTTATTTATTATATTATTTATACTTTTTTCAGCATATTCAAATATAGGTTTTTTATTTTTATATTTATAAATTTCAAATACGTTTTCTAGTAATATTAATAAATTTATATCATGGATTGATGATAAATCTATACTATTTACATCCTGATAATTTGTCTTCAAACATTCACATAATTCATCCACGTTATCAAGACCTTTTGTTATGGATACTTTATGTAAATAATCCATAACTCTATTATACTACCATATTTTATTTTTATATCCATATAAAATTGATATTATTATACTTATATTATTATATATAATTATAATAATGAATACATCAAATAATATTATTCCTGGCTATAATGGCATTATGCCACTTGACCTTAACCTTGTTGATCCTAAGTTTTGGAAAATTGCTACAAATCAACACTATAAAGATATTTCTGAATATAAAAAAGAACAATCTTTATTACCAACAAAATTACGATATGAAAATACAGTTGCGCGTATTCAAAAATCAAAACAGAAGTTTGATGAAATTGTAAATAAACGTATTTTAAAAATTAAACAAGAAATTGATATTCAAGACCAGAAACGTATTGAACATTACTATAAAAATAATTAACTATATCTTTCCCATAAAAATTGACCTATAAAAATTAATCCATTCATTAATAATATTACTAATTTAAATAATAAATCATCATTTCTATCTATATCGTTCTTCATAAATTCCAACATTGTCATTAAATCTAAAGCTAAATATACCGAATGTTTTACTAATCTTGACTTTGTACGTGGGATTATTTTTTCATAGTTTTCTACATTCCAACTACTTGGAGGAACCATCTTATGCTTTATTTTTATTGACTTTTTATCTTCATTCTCATCATCCTCTAAATTTATATCATTTAATATATCATCACGATAAAATATATATTTTGATAAAAATACTTCATATGGGGCTCTTGACCTCCATAACATATATCCATAATCTGTTAATAACCATTCTATACGATGAATTATATAATACGCGGTTTTTATATCTACATCTTCTATACTTCCTACATCATCTAATTTAAAACCTTTTCTTGTATAATAATCTACAAACATTTCTGTACGATGCATACGAGATTTTAATTGAATATAATTCATTTTATGATGCTGATTATTAAATAATGCTACCCAATAATAGTTTATTATATCATATAATCCCGGTTTTCCATCTAAATAATATTCTAATGATCGTATATTATCTATATATGGATTTATATGTTCTTCCATTACTATTATATCAAAACTATATTTATATTATTGCAAATATACATAATTAATTATGAAACTTAAATACATACATGTATATTAAATCAAATTAAATGAATAAACCTACAAGATATTCAAAAAGATTAAAAGGAGAATCTCCTGAATATGGGTTATATTCTACCAAATGTTCAATATGTCTAGAAAACAAACAACTAGATTTATTTTATAATAATCCATACTGTAATCATCATATATGTATGACTTGTTTGTATAAATGGTGTAATATTAGTTTAAAATGTCCTACTTGCAAACAACAATTATATGTTCAACCTGTTTATGAATACTTAAATGATGATGAAAATGTTATATATCCTCCATTCTATCCACCTATATATTTTGCTGTTATACCTCCTCCAGCATGGACTATCAAAATATTTACATTTATATTAAAAATCTGTTATTATATAACATCTTCTGATTATGAAAATATATCAGAACGTTTGAATAGAGCTTTAGAATAAATATTTTACGTAAAAAAGTGAAAAAAAGTGAAAAAAGAAATGGTTCAACAAATAAAAAATGGACATTTTAAAAATGTCCAATTTTGCTTTTCTGAAAATAGAATTTTTTAAACATATTTGAAAAAACGGTTTATTTGCAAAATGCAATAAATTATAATTATATTTTGTATATTTGTTTGCATAATTTTTTTAAATATTTTATGCGGAATATGTGCGGTGTTTTTATATATCCTTATTTTAAGGACAATTTAGGACATTTTAGGATATGAAAAAAACACCAAAAAACACCGAAAAATTTTCATGCGAATATTGTGACTTTAAATGCTCTAGATTAGCAGAATGGAATAGACATATAACAACAGCAAAACATATAAATCGGATAAATGGGATACAAAAAACACCAAAAACACCAAAAATACATAAATGTAATTGTGGAAAAGAATATAAGTATAGTAGAGGTTTATGGGAACATAAAAAGAAATGTTCTTATGAATTAAATGAAGAGTTATCAAGTAAAGACGTATCTATATCAACAGATAAATCACAAGATTCATCTTTAACATTAGAATTGTTAAAACAGAATCAAGATTTTCAACAGATAATGAAGGAACAAAATAAAATGTACGAGAAACTATACAAAGAAAATAAACAAATGCGAGAAAATCAACATAAAATGACAGAACAAATGTTAGAAATAGCAAAGAATAGTGGCAATACAAATAATAGTCATAATACAACAAACAACATAACAAATAAATTTAATTTAAATGTATTTTTAAATGAAACTTGTAAAGACGCTATAACACTGAATGATTTTATAAAATCAATAGAACTAAATACAACAGACTTTGCTAGAACAGGTGAAATAGGATTTGTAAAAGGTATATCTCATGTAATGGTAGAACGAATCCGTGACATGGAGCCTCATAACCGACCAATTCATTGTACAGACTTAAAGAGAGAAACAATATATATAAAAGAAGATGAAAAATGGGAAAAAGATGATGCTAATAAAACAAAATTACGACAAGCGGTAAAAGAAGTCGCGCATAAGAATCAACAACAACTATATCCTTGGCAAGATGAGAACCCAAATTATGAAATATTAGATACTCCAGAATGTGAGAAGTTTTTTGATTATTCACAAGCATCATTAGGAGGATATGGAGAAGAAGAGGATACAAAATTTGAGAATAAAATAATAAGTAATTTATTAAAAGAAGTAGTAGTGGAAAAATAAAGAGTATAGTAAATACGTTCATTCAATAATAACTAAATATCAAGATAATGAAATGATATTAAACATATTATTATTTTTACTATTATCTAGTAGTGTTTTGGGAAATGTAAATTTAGTAAATAGTATAATTTATAATGTAAAAGAATTAACTTTAAATACAACAAATGTAATAACAATTAAAGGTAAAATTACAGATGAATTGGCAAGTAATTTTATATATGAATTGAACCAAAAAAAAGAAAAAGAAAATACATTTGTATATATAGATACAAATGGTGGTTCAGTAGATGCTGGAAATAAAATAGTCGACGAAATACAAAATTATAACTTAGATTGTGTTGCCGATAGAGCAATAAGTATGGGGTTTGTTATATTACAATCATGTCACCGTAGATATATAACACAATATGGTATATTAATGCAACATCAAATGAGTTATGATGTAATGGGCGAGAAAGAAAAAGTAGAAAGTTACGTAAAATTTATATCTCAAATATCTGATAATTTACAAGATATGCAAGCATTAAAAATAGGAATAACTCGAAAAAAATTGAAAGAATTAACTTATAATGATTGGTGGTTATTTGGTGAAAACGCAATATCGGAAAATTGTGTTGATGGTTTAATAAAGGTAAAATGTAATACCGAACTGACTAATTTAAATTATACAGAAGATAAAGGTTCATATACTTATACTTATTCAAAATGTCCCTTAGTAAAGAATCATATAGATAAAAAAAAGAATAAAAAGGAATCATCATTTGAAGATTATTTTGTCTTTGTATAAGATAAAGAATATAAAGTTTATATTTTATATATATTCAATGAATAACATTTCAGTTGTAGAATTAGAAAATTTAAAATCAAAAATAGAAGTATTAGATAAATCACAACAAATAGAAGTATTAAAAATACTATCAAAAGGTTTATGTAAGTTGAATGAGAATAAAAGTGGCATATATGTAAATATGTCTTACATTTCTGAAGATATAATAGAAGAATTGAAAAAATATATAGATTATTTATCTGAACAAGATGAAGCAATAAAAACTGTAGAATATCAAAAAGAATTTTTTAAAAACACATTAGATGATGAAGAACAAGAAAATACAATAACTTATACATTAGGATAATTAGTTTCATAAAAAATAGTAAATTAGTTATGAAACGATAACAAATAAATGTAAAATTGAAATTAAATTAATATTTAACAGCATAAGTAAATATTCAAATAAAATGATAAAAAATACTAGTTTATCAACAATAATAAGTGATAATATATCAAAATTCACACAACCAAAAAATGATATTTACCGTATAGTATTCATAGAATCATATGTAGATACATATTTTGATGAGTATGATAATGATACTTTGCAGTATGATTTAGAAACGGAGTATAAAAACAGAGTAGTTGAATTAGTAAGTGTTCTTACAGATGAAGAAAAACAACTACAAAAAGAAAATAATAATTGGTTAGATGATTTTTATTCCGAAGGTATCCAAGAGAAATATATAAAAATGATAGATACAGGATATTTACATATAAAATTATTAAAACATATTTCAAAACAAATTGAATTAGTAGAACAAAAGCAAGAAGATGTATCTGCTACACATATAAAACCTACACACAATTTTATATGGCTATCATTAAAAAAGTTAAATTAAGAAAATTGAAAAGGAAATAAATAAGAATAATTATGATAACTAAGATAGAACTATCATGTCAATACCAAAATCTTTTACATTTAAACAAATATATAGTGTAGTAATACACAGTATTGGTTCAAGAAAAGTGCCACTAGGTAGATGGAGTATGGTGTCTTCAAATAATCATGAAGAATTGAAAGTATTATATTCAAATGAAGATCATTGTGGAACTTGTGCTGATTATAAATTAATAAAAAACCCAGAAATAGTAATATCAGAACCAGAAATGATAATATCAGAAGAACAACAATACTATAAGTATGATTTTGAAGTATTAAATGTTTCATCACCAGATATAATATTCAAAAAGTAGATAAAGATAAAATAATGATATATATTAACATACTATGTCACAATTTTGTGAGGGTCTTTTTTTTTATGACAATTCTATTAAAGAATTGTCACAAATTATATCAGAATTAAAACCATATATATTAAAAAATCAACCAGTATTATCAACAACACCTATTCAAAATAATAATAACAATACAAAAGTAGAATCTCCAGTAATAGAATTACCAAAATACAAATCAGAACAATTAGAAGATATAAGAGAGGTGTTGAAGCCAAGTCAAAAAGATACTTTATTTTGGTGTTTATACATAATAGCTTATGGTTATAGTGATTATCAATATATAAAACGAAATCATTGTGTAAAACTACTAGAAGAGCAAACAAAGGCTATAGATTATTTAAAAACGGATAAAATGTTATTAAAAAATACAAATATGAAATTTACAAATGTAGCTATTCAAGAAGTATATTCAGATTTATTATCAATTTCAAAAAAAACTAATTATCGTGTAGCTATAGCTATGTGTGTATTTTATAAAATAAATATATATATAGTAAATAATGAAAATAAAACATATTTAAAGTTTCTTTCGAATTCTGATAATCCTTCATATATTTTATATCGTGATGGATATGATAATTACAGTGTAGATATATCAAGTTTATCAACTCAAAAGGTAATAGAATTAGAAGAAAAAATGATATGTTTAGAGAGTTATATAAAACCATTAAAGGCTATTTCTAATTATAAAATTAGTGAATTGACAGAATTTGCAAAAAAATTAAATGTATTGGAAGATAATAAAAAATATAAAAAGGCTGATATTTATGAATTAATAAGTGATAAAATAAGATGGTAATAAATATCATACAAAATTGAAAAAGATATAAAATAATATATGGTTTTACTATATATTATATAATGGCTGATAACGAAAATAATGTATTGCCGCAAAACACTGATACTATAAATCATGCTAGTGCAATGAAACAAAAAAAAGTAGAATTTGAAAATATTGTTAGTAGTTATCTGAATAATAATCCAATAATTCCTCAAGATCGTAAAGTAAGCGAATTAGAAATACGATTTGGTACAAATCCAAGATTATCAAAACCAATATCTAAAATGGATTATGATAATGTAGTAAAACAATTGTATGCGTGTGGATTTAAGCCTGAAAATAAAGCAGGAAACCAGATATTACGTATTCAAAATGAATATATAGATACAAAAACAGGAAAGTTAAAAATGTCAAATATTCGTGCAGAAATAGTAGGAACAGATTTAATACAAGAATATTGCCGAACTAATAATATTCAAAAAGTCATAGATATGCCTTCTACATTATTTAATAAAATAAAATTTACTCAAAAGATGTCAGCAAAGAATGAAAAAGATGAATATATAAGAAAATTAGATATGGAAGATTTTAATTTTCGCGTATCTTATCAAACCGAGCAAGATTTTAATATTCAGTCAAATCTAGCGCGAAATATAATATCAAAATGGGTAGATTCAAAAAAATTGTTTCGAACAATGAATCGTGTTCGGTTTTATCATGATGATTACCCATTATTTGCTGACTTGAGTATTGTAAAAAGTTCAAAGCGTATGAATAAAATACCTATTCCTTATTATACAATTCAAGAATCTGAATTATTTACAAATCAAGAAACTTATGAGATAGAATTGGAAATAGATAATTCACGCGTTGGTACAGGTACTGAATATACATCAGCAAAAGCCTTATTGATAGAAATTCGTAAATGTATTCGTATAATATTAAGTGGTTTGCAATCAAGTAAATATCCAATATCATTTACTGAACGTGACGCAATATTACAAGAGTATATGCGTATAATTCGTGGTTCTGATTATGTAATGAAAAGAGTATATCCAAAGGATTTTATAGGTCCAGGTTCATACACATTACAAATAGAGAATATAATAAATCCTCTAGAAGATTCAAATATAATAAATATTAGAAAAAATTATACAGTCACAGATAAAGCCGATGGAGATAGAAAATTATTGTTTATAAATAAGACAGGCAAAATATATTTAATTGATACTAATATGAATATATTATTTACAGGCTCTAAAACTAACGAAAAAACAATATTTAATAGTATATTAGATGGAGAACATATAAGTGAGGATAAGTATGGAAAATATTTAAATTTATATGCTGCTTTTGATGTATATTTTGTAAATAAAAAATCAGTGCGTGAATATCCTTTTGTAAAATACTTAACACAAGAAGAAGAAGAAAAATTATTAGAAGAAAATGATAAAAGCAATGCGCCTCCTTCAAATTATCGTTTAAATATATTAAATGAATTAATAGAATTGATAAAACCAAAATCAATATTAGAGGTATCTAATTCTGAAATGGAATCAAATGACAAGAAAAAATCATCAGATTTTATAATAAAGTGTAAAAATTTTAATACAACATTGGAATATGGAAATATTTTTAGTGCTTGTTCAAAAAAATTATCGGAAATAAATGATGGATTATTTGAATATAATACAGATGGATTAATATTTACTCCAATGGATTTAGCTGTAGGTAGTAATAAAGTAGGTGAAATGCCAAGTTCTTTATATAAAACAACCTGGAATAATTCCTTTAAATGGAAACCAGCTGAATTTAATACAATAGATTTCTTAGTATCAATCAAAAAAGATAAATCTGGTCGTGATGAAGTACATAATAAAATAGATACAGGAGAAAATACACAAGGTAGTGGTAATGTAATTCAATATAAGACATTAATATTAAGGTGTGGTTTTGATGAAAAGAAACACGGTTATTTAAATCCATGTCAAGACATATTAAATGATAACATACCAAATCCTGATGATATTGATAATAACGATACATACAAACCTGTGCCATTTCAACCAACATCACCATATGATGAAAACGCACATATATGTAATATTGTATTAAAAGGTGATGAAAATAATATGTATATGATGACAGAAGAGAATGAATATTTTGAAGATGATATGATAGTAGAATTTAGATATGATATAAATAATACAGATGGTTGGAGATGGATACCATTACGTGTTCGATATGATAAAACATCAGAATTAAGAGCTGGATTAAAAAATTATGGTAATGCTTACCATGTAGCAAATAACAATTGGCATTCAATTCATCAACCAATAACTGAATTAATGATATCAACTGGTGAAAATTTACCAGAATATGAAAAAAGTAATGATATTTATTATAATCCTACTAGCGATGAAACAAGCACACGTAGCCTTCGAGATTTTCATAACCTATACGTAAAAAATAGATTAATAATTGGAATATCAAATCGTGATGATACATTAATAGATTATGCTGTTGGAAAGGCAGGTGATTTACCAAAATGGATACGTTCAAAATTAAGATTTGTATTTGGAATAGATATATCAAAAGATAATATCAATAATCAGATGGATGGTGCTTGTGCAAGATATTTAAATTCAGCAAAAAAATATAATAAATTACCAAAAGTATTATTTGTAACAGGAAATAGTAGTTTGAATATTAGAAATGGTGATGCTGTAGATACAGATAAAGATAAACAAATAATAAAGGCAGTATTTGGAAATGGTCCCAAAGACATTGCTTTATTAGGAAAGGGTGTATATAATCAGTATGGTATAGGAGAGAATGGTTTTAATATAAGTTCTTGTCAATTTGCGATGCATTATTTCTTTGAAAATAAAACAACTTTTCATAACTTTTTACGTAATATTGCTGAATGCACAAAGATAAATGGTTATTTCACAGGCACCTGTTATGATGGAAATACTGTATTTAATTTGTTAAAATCAAAAAATAAAGGAGAAAGTATATCAATTATAAAAAATAATCGTAAGATTTACGAAATAACAAAAGAGTATGACCAAACTGGGTTTCCATCTGAAGAAATGAGTTTAGGGTATGCAATAAATGTATATCAAGAAAGTATAAATCAGGTATTCCGTGAATATTTGGTAAATTTTGAATATTTTACAAGAATAATGGAGGATTATGGGTTTATATTAGTAACCAAAGAAGAGGCTATAAATATGGATTTACCGGATGGAACTGGATTATTTGTAGAATTATATAATTCGATGGAACACGAATTAAAAATGAATCCTGCAAACAAAAATTACGGAAAATCAATATACATGTCACCAGAAGAACGTAAAATATCTTTTATGAATCGTTATTTTGTATTCAAAAAAATTCGCAGTGTAGATGTAAAAAAAATGGAAGAAATAATTGTAAATAACGAAAAAGAAACAGCTGATGTAATAGAAACAATAATAGATAATAAACCTAATAAAAGTAGTAAAAAAACAAACAAGAAAAAGATAATATTACAAAAAATAGAGGTTGTTGAACAATAAACAATATAGAAATATCATTATTATATTTATTAGCTAGGATATAATAATGTCATATTATCAATTACCGAAAACAAATATATTAATACATTCATATATAGATTATATAGTATCTGATGAAACACCAACATCGTATATATCACATTCATTATCAAGTTATTTATATGAAATAAAGCAAAGGTTAGAAACTATTGAAACAGAATGGGATACTTACAAAAAATATACAAATCCTTATGAATATATTCATACACATGTTCCTAACAAAAAAAAATGTATTTCGAAATATCATCCATTATCACGAGCTTATTTTAAGATGATAGAAATAATTAATACTTTTGATTTAAAATTTGATTCAAAACCAATAACAACATTTCACTTAGCAGAAGGACCTGGAGGGTTTATAGAAGCTATAGCAAATTATCGAAATTGTCGTCATGATCATTATATTGGAATGACAATATTAGATGATAAAAATGATTCAAATATACCTGCTTGGAAAAAAACAGATGTGTTTTTAAATAATAATCCAAATGTTACAATTGAAAAAGGAAAGGATCTAACTGGTGATATATTATCATTGGAAAATTTTGAATATTGTAAAGAAAAATATGGTTCATCAATGGATTTAATAACAGGTGATGGTGGATTTGATTTTTCGTTAGATTTTAACAGTCAGGAAATAAATATATCAGATTTATTAATGTCGCAAATATTTTTTGCTTTAGTGATGCAGAAAAAAGGTGGCAGTTTTGTGCTTAAAATGTTTGATAGTTTTATGAATCATACAATAGATTTGTTGTATATTTTATCATCATTTTATGAGATTGTATATATAATAAAACCATATACAAGTAGATATGCTAATTCTGAAAAATATATAGTATGTAAAAATTTTTTATATTCAAATAACAAAACATTTTATCCAAAATTACATGAAATTTTTAAAAAAATGGTAGAAAATAAAGGAAAACAAAAAGTTCATAGGTTTATAACAAAACCAATACCTTATAATTTTTTAATCAAAATAGAGGAATACAATGCCATATTTGGACAACAACAATTAGAAAATATACATTATACTATGACATTGATAGAAAATAAATATAAACAAGAAAAAATAGATACATTGTTAGCAACAAATATTTCAAAGTGTATATACTGGTGTAATAAACATAATGTTCCTTGTAACAAAACATTGTAATTTATAAATTTTAAGTTCATCAAATTTATAAATTTTTAACCAGAAATTTTGTTATTATTGCATTTTTTCAATTCTCCGGTAATTGTAAAGTTAGGTGTATTAGGTAATGGATATCCAATTTTATCTTTAATAGTATAACCATTTGCTGGAACACCATATGAAAGAGCATTCGCAACATGTAATCCATAAGCATTTCTATAAGTTTCAGCAGCACCGGTTATTGAATCATACTTAAGTCGAGCAATACGAGAACTACTTGATACAGCACCTTGTTGTGCGAATGTAGGATTATTAGGTTTGTAATATACACGATTATATCTAGGTTTAATTAATGGTTCACTAGACGATGCTACTATATATGTAGTAGTTTGATTAGCATTAGGATAATTAGAAGGTAAAAATCCTATAATATTTTGAAATTGGTTATCTTCAATATTAATAATAGGTATTTGTTCGCTAGTTGGAACATTCCATACAGGAAGTCTAGAACCAGTATCTGTATTTATTGTAGGTTGTTTTACACCATCATTATCAATAATACTTTGTGATATAGGTTCTATTTGTAATTCAACCATATTACTAGAAGAGTTAAATACAAAATTTATATAAAACTTTTTAGATGTATTATTTTTATTTACAAAGTAATGTTCGTTTTTAATCATCTGAGAATGAAGCGCAGAATTTATATTTGCTACATCATAAAAACCTTTTTTTAATGTTACTGTAAAATAGTCTTGTCCATCTGGACCATATTGTCCTGCAGGTTCATTAGGATCAGCTGGTTGCACACCAGTTTTAGCAAATGTTGGATTACCAGCTACCCATAAATAACCAAAGGTAACATCAGATGATATGTAATAACGTTTGCAATCAGTTGTATTATTTGTAGTATAAGTATTTGCTTTTGATAAATTACTACCGGGTAGAGCAGATTTATCACCTTCACGGATAAAATGAAAGTTATTTTGTTCATACGTTTTATTACGACTATTTAAGTATTGTCTAGAATCAGTGTAATATTTTTGTTTATCATTAGATAAATCAAATTGTTTTTTTATCATACCACTACTTCTAACTCTGCGTTTAGCATTACTAGCAGTAGTTCCAATAATACATTCTGCAGCACACCCACTATTTGGATTTTCACTAGAATTTATTGTTAAATTAATATCAATAGTATTAGCTAAACCATTACAATTATTACTAGAGGAATTTATAATAGAACCATTAGGCATATTTAAACCGTCTATAGTAACTGTATTTCGTGAGCTAGAACAATCAGCAGTAGCTAATTCTTTACGATATATTTTTAATGGAAGAGCAGAAAATATATTATTATTATTAACTGAAGTTGTACCATTTTTTTTAATATAACTAGTTATTTGATTGAAAGTTTGTCCTTTCCATTGAATCATAGGTATGGGGTTCATATTTAATCGAGCTGACATCAGTTTATATTATATTATTATATAATATATACATGGAAACCTTTATAAATGAATTTGTAATATTTATAATTTTATTATTTATTTTAATAGTTATATCAAATGACTGGTTTAGAATATTATATAATTATATTAAATCAACTGTTTCTAAATATTATACAAAAAAAACTATTGAAAATATGACTGATGGAGCTAATATTAAAGAAACTGTAACCGCACGTTATGTAATATGTGAATCACACCAATATAATCAATATTTTCAAATAGCTCAATTAGAAGTATATGATAAATTTAATACAAATATAGCATTAAATAAACCTGTAATTATATCGTCACTATATGATAGTCCTTATCCTGCTAGCAAAATTACAGATGGAAACCCAATAGATGGATTTTGGCATAGTAAAAACACTGCTAATAAATCTACAAAAACTAGCACTAATGGTAATTATGCGTGGGCATGTATTGATTTAGGTGAGCCAATGGAAATCCGTAAAATCATATTTTATGGTAGAATAGGACACGCAAAAACCGGTTCGGCGAAGCATTATTATTCTAGAACAGCACCTCATTCGATTTATTTAACCAATTATTTTACTAATAATAAGCAACCAAATGATATAAGTAAAATTACAAAGTTTGTTTCATCAAATGCTAATGAAAGGGATTTAGGCCAAGGTTATACTAAACAAACAATGATTAGTTATGATATACTGGAATTGTTAAAATTACAAAATAGTGATATTATGTATTCAGATTCAGAAGGAAATAAACTAAATACAAATGATGATTATGTATTATGGAACACTTCTACAAATTCTGTAATAGAACATGTAAATGCTAGTTCGGGTAAATATTGGTCTTCTGGCAAAAATGGTGGGAACCTTCAGATGTCAAATAAGGATAGTAACGGTAATGAATATGGTTCTTATTTATCTATTAAAAATGTCCCTAATAATCAAAAATTTAAAATAACTCAAAATATAAATCCAACAGATGGAACTGTTACATATTCGTTATGGGATAAAGAAAAAATACATTATGTATCTTTTGATGATAAAAAACGTATAAGAATTTTTCCATATCCTGAATTAAAGGGGGTTATACCTTCAAATTGGACATGGGAAAAATTGGATTTAAAAGATAATGGTGATAACACTATTACAATATCTAGCAACCCATATAAAACTGTTCTAGTAAGTAATCCTGATAAAAAGAGAGTTATGTACACTACTGATGGTCGAAAATGTATTGATAGATTTTATTATGCTGGTTGGAAAAATGGGTGTATTACATCTGGCGAACCAAAATATTGGTGTTCTACTCGCGTACATTCAAATGGACATCATGTATTTGGAAATTGGAATTGGTGTGGAACCGCAACTGCTCAGGGATTAGAATTAAAATCTGAAAATACGTCTTATAATGGAGAACGATTTTACTTTATTAATATAAGTGAATTAGAAAAACGTTATAAAGAAGAACAAGATACAAAACAAGAAATTCAAGATAATATTAATTTATTAAGTGATCAAAAGGATATAATGAATAGTCAAGAACAAATTGATCATTTACAAATACAAATTAATGAATTGGAAAATCAGAAAAAAATATATAATAGCTCTATCGAACAACAAGAAGAAATAGCAGAAAAACAACGATCTATAAACTCGTTTCATAAAGATATTAATGAGTTAATCGATAAAATATCATAAAAATAAACAAGTTAAATATATACTCTCTTATATATTTAACAATTTAATATGAACTTAGTTATAGATACAAATAAATTTTTTATAGATAATATTAACTTATTAAAACAGAAAACTAATATTATAGTAGATGGTAATTTTACAAAATTAATTTATTCGAATGAGTGTTTTATAATGAATGGGATTTTTTTAAATTTTCCGTTAGAGATTTTATCAGTTAATACAGAGCCTAAATATAATACTATATTTTACCAACCTTATGAAAAAAACAATTATAATATAATTCAACAATTAATAAATATTGAATCAGAATTATTAGATTATTACAAAAAATCAAATAATATTAACAAAAAAAATGTGAATGTTTTATCAAAAAAAATATTCACTGGAAACTTTAAAATATATAAAGATGACAAAAATAAAAATGAGATTAGCAATAATTTTATTATAAAGATTTCTGGAATTTGGGAAACCTATTCAGAAATTGGATTGGCTATTAAAGTAATAAATGGAATTTCTATAGCATAAACATACGATTACGTTTATTACTATCGGAAACTTTTTGTTTAGATACTTCTTCAACTTTATTTTGAGAAGAAGTAGGATTTATTCCTGTAGAAAAGTTGTATACATCTACAAATCCTGTTTCTTCGTTTATTACATATTTTAAATCAGTTATTGAATTGAAACCTTCTGTTGTATTATTGAGATATCTATTTTTTTCAGTTCTATTTGTTAATCTTTTTATATCGTCTTTTAATTGAATAATGTGCTTATCCATTACAGGATAAAACTGATTATAATTAATTGTTAATTTTGAGTTTAATACACGTTCTTTAAACATATTATCTTCATACCCCCATGACCAAAAATTAGGGAAACCGTTGGTTTTTTCGAAATCACATGCTTTTATAGATAAAATACCTCCCAGTGCGAATTTATGTCCATAAAAATGTTTTACTTCACCTATTTTTGTTTCATAATTAAAAAAACCTTTTGTATAAGGCATAACATCAACATCATGAAAAACCATAGTAATATTTTTATAATACGTAGGGTATTTTGATTTTAACATTAAAAATCCTATATTTTTCATAGCACCTCTATTAAATTCTCGTTTATCATTTTGATGAATATAATAAATTTTATAATGAATATTTGAAAAATCTTCTAATATTTTAATCATATGTGTTGAAAAGAAATTTTGTTTATCTAATCTATCTCGATAAGGAACAATAAATACAACTTTTGGTATTGTTTCTTGTAAATTCTTATCTGCTCGTTCTATTAACAATTGTCTTTCTTGTAATTTTATATCTATTAATTCTTTTTGGTAGGTAATTTCATTATTAACTACAGGGGGGTCAATTTTTGTTTTTTTAGTTATAGTATTTTCTTCTTCATCATCAGAATTAATAACATCGTCATGAGTCATCATATTATTAATATAATCCTCCATGGACATATTTTTTGTGTTTAATTCTTTTTCTGATTCAATTTCATTTTTGGGTGCTTGAGGTGGTGAAACTACTTCATTTTTGGGTACTTGAGGTGGTGAAACTACTTCATTTTCATCATCAGAATTAATAACATCATCATGAGTCATCATATTATTAATATAATCCTCCATAGACATATTTTTTGTATTTAATTCTGGTTCAGGTTTTGGTTCAGGTTTTGGTTCAGGTTTTGGTTCGGGTTTTGGTTCGGGTTTTGGTTCGGGTTTTGGTTC
>CEOU01011654.1_pt1 | contig 18215 bp, 21 predicted proteins | sample 530731 | NCBI WGS metagenome assembly CEOU01 (sample SAMEA2620894, study PRJEB7988) | marine metagenome | isolation source: saline water (ENVO:00002010), including
ATAAAAAAGGAGTTCAGATGAACCAAGAAAATGATAGCCAGATGGCAGAATCAGAGAACGAAAGTCAAGCATCAGCAGGTGCAACAGAGGATAAACTGGATTACAAAGCACTTTATCTAAAGGAAATAGAAAATTCTAAAAAACAAAGATCTGGAAAACAATCAGCTGCTAATGAAAATGAATCATTGAAGGCTCAAATAGCTAAATATGAGGAAGAAAAGTTAATTGCTGAAGGTAAACAGGCAGAGGTAATAGAAAAGCTAAAAATGGACAATAAGGATCTTTTACAATATAAAGATAAATATAATTCATATTTAGCAGATGAAAAACAAAGTATTTTAGATCAATTTCCAGAAGAAGATAGAGAGGAATTGGCTGGTAAAGATTTAGATACTCTAAAGTATATTCAGAAAAAAACCTTGAATAAAAAGCCACAAGGTAATCACATACCTAGCATACCAAGTATGGTAAAAACTTCTAAAGAAGCATCAAAAGATTGGACTGCTATGACGGACCAAGAACGAAGGGATAACTGGGTAGATATAGTGAATAACTTTAAAAATAGAGGATCGTAACAAAAATTCTCATAAGGAGAAATTAAATGAATAATTTATTAAATAATATTCAAGGATGGATACATAATGGTCCTATGGGTAATGATAAATGTGCAATTACTGGTGGAATGCTAGGTGCTGCTCATACAACAAGTTCAGCAGATGACTTTGTACCAGAATTGTGGAGTGATGGAATTTATCGTTACTTTGAAAGATCTACAATCTTTAAAGGATTGGTAGATGACTATTCATCTCTTGTTCAAGGTGCTGGGGATACTGTCAATATTCCTCAAATTGATCTAAAAACATCATCAAATAAAGTTGCTGATACTTTAGTAACTTATGATGCAACAGCTACAACTAACACACAGCTATTAATTGATAAGCATAAATATAATGCTATGCTATTTGAGGATATTCTAATGATCCAATCAAATGCAGATCTAATGGCAAAATATACTGCAATGATGGGTGAAGCATTAGCTAGAGCATTGGATGAAGATATTTGGACAGCACTACAAGGTATGTCTAATGATTTCGCATTAGCTGATGATGATGCTATATCAGATGCTAAATTCCAAGCTATTTTAGCATCTTTAGGTGTAAATGGTGTACCCTATATGGATGGAGATACATCTATGGTGGTTAATCCAACATTAATGGCTGATATTTTAGATCCAGCTGCTGGAATTTCTAGAAATTTCTGGAGAGCAGATGCAGGTGGTAACACATCTATATTAAATGAAGGTGGTAGTCCAAATGGTTTTATGGGCAAATTGTTTGGCATTAATGTTTATATGTCGCAAACCATCTCATCTGGTGGAACATCAACAACAAAATCTGGTGCAATTTTCCACAAGACAGCAGCAGTATGTGCAGTACAGCAAGGTGTCAGAGTGCAATCTGAATATAGTATTGATGCACTTGGTACAAAGGTCGTAGCAGACATGATATATGGAGCAAAATGTATTGATAGTGCTTCAAATGTCAAAGGTTTGTACTTCAAAAATGTAGATTAATCTGCATTTTGCATAATCATTATATGGGGGTGGAAACATCCCCATATAATTAACTTGGAGATAATTATGGGTAAATATTGGTATAAAGCAGAAAAAAGAGTAAAAAGAATTTCAGAAGATGCAACTACTGAACAAATAAAAAAATTAAAAGATCTAGGATATGTACAAGTATCTGATAGAAGGAATCCAGAAGGATCTATTATAAACGAAATACCTAAACCAAAACCTAAAGTACAGCCAAAGCCAAAAGCAAAAGCAAAACCTAAAAAGAAAATTAAAAAGAAGGTTAAAAAGAAATGAGCAAAGTGATCCCTATAAAAAACTTAGGAAATACTCAAGGAAAAGGCAGTTTTCCAAGAATCAATTACCAAACTGATCCAGAATATAAAAAGAATTTTGATAAAATATTTAAAAAAACAAAAAAGAAATAATGGAAAAAATATTAGAAATAATTAAAGAACATGAAGGTTTTAAATCTAAACCATATTCTTTGGAATACAAAACAGCAGATGGAGAAAACGTAGTAGAAAAATTTAAAACAATAGGATATGGATTTAGACTAGATTATTTAGAACTAGATGAGGAAATTTCTACATTAATATTAATTAAAAAAATACATAAAATAGAAAAAGATCTAGATGCACATTTTAAATTTTATGATCAATTACCAGAAGGTGTAAGACATGGTATTATTTCTATGGTTTATCAACTTGGATTAAGTACATTTTTAAAATTTAAAAAAACTATAGCATATATAGAGAATGGAGAATATAAATTAGCTGCAAAAGAAGCATTGGATAGTAGGTGGGCAGTCCAGACACCTAATAGAGCAATAGCTGTAACAGAAATGATAAAAAATGCAAATGATTGATAAAAAAATATCTTTAGGCAGTATAATAACATTAATAGCATTAGTTAGTACAATAATATTTACACAAGGTGCTACACAAAATAAAATTATAAATTTAGAATCAAATGTTGATGATAATCGTAAAAAAATTATGAGCAACAAAGAAAAACATCAAAATATAGAAATACATGTAGTTAAATTAGAAACTATGATGACAGAAAGATTTAACAGGCTAGAGCAACTAATTATAGAAAAATAGATGAATGACAGAAGAACAAATTGCAAAATTAGGCACAAATTTTATAGGAAACTACGGATGGCTGTTTGTAGTTGGATTTTTGGCAGTTCTTTTCAGATCCACGATAGAAGGATTAACTGAATCATTTAAAGTATTTTATGGCAATGCAATAAATGTGGGTGATGTTGTATATATCTGGATAGAGGGAAAGAAATATGCTGGGCGAATAGTAAGGCTAGGTTTATTTAAAACATCTATTATAGTATACAATGTAGGGCATACAGCAGACGGAGATCCATACATTACAGGTGGTGAAGATCTAGAAATACAAAATGATAAGCTAAAAGATTTTATTATGACCAGACCAATGGAAAATATAGACATAAGTAACTTTAAAAAAAATGGTTACCAAAAAGATTAAAAAGGAGATAATATGTTAGAAAATATATTAGGAACAGTAACAGGAAATTCAACATTATTAGTAGGTGGTGGAGCATCTGCTATTATTTTATGGGCATTAAAAAAGATTCCAAATGAGCAAATAGTAAATATTTGCAAAACATTTTGGTTCGGTGTAGGCAGAACTTTAACATTAGGATTAGGTAAATGGGAATTTACAAAAAAATATTGGAGTGCTACAGTAGAACCATATTTTATAGATCTAGTAGATAATGTAGTAGTAGGATCATTAAAAGGATTTATATCTGGTTTAAGGTCGGACAATAAGTAATGAATCTAATTGCTGTTGCTAAATTATTGAAAAAAGCTAAGGAAATACATGATTATGTAAAAAAACCTAACAATCTAGATCAACAAAATGAAATGATGTTATTAAGATTAGATAAATTAGAAAAAGATATTAAAAGCCTTGAAAGCACAATGAATAACTTAAATGCAGCAATAAAAAAAGATATAGAAAAAATAAAGAATGTTAAAAAGAGATAGGATAGTAAGTTTAGAAAAAAGAATTGCAGAATTAGAATCATGCATTTTACATACTGAGAAAAAACCTAATAATGATCCAGTACCTATTAGATTAGAAGGTGATGTAACTAATTTGCAATTAAGTAAAGATAGAGCATTTTACAGACTTTATCCTACAGATCCAGATGAAATAGCAAACAAATCATATGTAGATGCAGTTGGTAAAAATGGATCTACTGGTGATTTTACTATTGATGGAGATCTAACTGTACAAGGTAATAAAATTACATTTGGAAATGGGGAAATAATACATAATAATTCAGATGATGTAATTAATATAGCTACTTTAGCTTTACAAATTCAAAATGATGATGGTGTGGCTTCATCAATATTAGTATCTGGTGTAGATGAAGATAGTAGAATAAACTTTATGGAAGGTGTGAATGTTAAGTGGACTATGGGAAATGATGCAGATGATTCTGATAAATTTAAAATAGATGCAACTAATATACTAGTAGGTGGAAATACAAAACTTACATTAGATACTAGTGGAAACCTAACAACTGGTGGAAATATAACAGATGGATCTGGAAACACATTAGGTAGTGGTGGTGCATCAGCATTAAATGATTTATCTGACGTTACATATTCTAGTGGTGATTTGACAATAAGCAGCTTAGATAAAATTATAGCAGATGATTTTGTAGTAGATTCTGGAGCAAGTATAGAATTAGATTCTCATAATGGTAATTTTGTAGCAAAAAAAGCTGGTACAGAGTTTAGTTCTGCAAATAGTGCATATGCAGGTATGATATTAGGATATACTTATTTACATCCAACGACAACCCTTAAAAGTTTTGAAATTCAAAATTCTATCACAGTAGAAGATGATGTACATAAGATAACATTTAAAACACCTCCAAGTGAGAAAGTAGAAATAGAAGCAACAGCATTGATAAATTGTAGTAGTACAGACACAAGGATAACAGTAGGATTAAGTACAGCAAATGCAACAGATGGATATAGTGCTGTAGCTGGGCAGTTTGAGTACGATAGTACAGGAATATTTTTTACAGATGATGAAATAGATGACCAAGTAGTAGTATTTAAATTTGTAGTCGAATCTGCATATCTTGCATCTATAGGATCAGATAATACATTTTGGATAGGTTTTGGTACAGCAAATACTACAAAAACTGCCTATCTACAATATGGATATAGAAACACACATGGTGTAGGTAATCATCCATTTATAATAAAAGCAACAGCACTACCTGCGACTATATATGATGGCACATAAGGAGCAAAAATGGCATTAACAGGCAAAGGATTAGATGAGGTATATAAAGATCTATTAGAGTTAGATAATAGTAATAGTGGAGTACCTGCAACATCTACAGCTACCATAAAAGATGGATTTGGCACAAGTACATCATTAGGCATATCACAAGATAAAACTGCTATAAAACCTAATAATAACGATACTACAAGTCTTTTTACAGTAGAGGATAAAGCAGGTAATGATATTTTGGTGGTAGATTCATCTAATAATTTAGTAAAAGTAAACACATCGCAAAATTATGCAAACACACAATATAAAATATTTACTGCTTTGCAACTGAATGGAGTTGCTAATACATGGTATTCACTACCATTTGGAAATGGTGATGCAGATACAACTGCAACATTAGGTACAAGTTCAACACCATCAGATACACATACAGCAACATATAAAGATGTATTATTGTATTGGTATTTACACGATAATATTACTTTAGATGCAATAAAAGTATTTCATATGGGTGATGATTCAGCATCTACAGATAGTTTATCATATGCAATAAAATCATATGCATTAGATACATCTGGAGCAGGAGCAGGTGATTTATCTTCTGGATCTATACATGCAGTTTCTACTAGTCAAACTATTGACAATGCAGATTTGGACCAGCATACATTATCTATATCTACAGCAGACATAAATGCAGGTAGAGTAGTTTTGGCATGTGTAAGGGCAGGATCAACTATTAACAATGATATATCTACACAGATGAGCATAAAATATCACATTAGGTAAAAGGAGCAATAATGGCAACATTAAAGAGTAGCACAAACATTACCACATCTTTAGGACATTCTTACGATTTTGGACTAAATAGTGGCTATACAGAGGTATTTGAGGTAACACAGCAAATAGATAATAATGATGATTACATAAAAGTAGCAACATTTACACCTAATTCAAAAGCTGCTGCATCATTAGAGGGTGCAGAATTAGTAGTTATTAGCAATCCATCAGATCAAGTTATAGAGGTTAGATTGACATATAATAACTGGGAAGGCACAACAAGTGCTACATCTGATACTAATGATTCATCACCAGCAAGTACATTATTATGTCATTTAATTAGACCTAATGAATATATAGTCCTACCAAATATACATGGAGTAGGCTATGACACAGCAAAATCAGCATCTAATGGTACAGTTGTAGATAATCAAGAACCAGCATCAGCATTATATGTAGATAGCACACAAAATTTAACAGCTAAATTAGAAGATGATGCAACGGTTTTAGCTGTAGATGATGGTGATTTTTTCAGAGTAGGAGATCTAGTGCAGGTTGGTACTACTACTGACACAACAGCTACAAATATTGAAATTATGAAAGTAACTGCAATATCTGGAAATAATTTGACAGTTACTAGAGGAGTTCATGGATCAATAGTTGCAGATGGGGATGCCCAGACCGATTCAACTAATGGTGCTGTAAGTGGTGCAAATGTACATTTTCCAATATTTAATGCATTGTATGATTACAGATATAAAATATTAGGATCTACAACACAAAGAGTAGCAACAGATGGTAATGGGAATGCATTGTTTACAAATTTCTTTGGATATGGTAGATCTGGAACGGAAACATCTGGACTAACTAAAGGGAGTGTAGCACTAAAGTTTTATGATAAAGGTTATACAGATTTCACATTTAAAAAGCCAATAACACCACTAACAGATTCTGGATTAACAGCAGGGCATGTACATTCTTTAAAATTCACATTAGATGATGCATCAGAGTTAGATCTACAAGTAACATTAGATTCAACAGTAACAGCTATGGGTGGTAGGAATGGTGTAGTGCAAAAGATTCAAGATGCAATTAATACTGCATCAGAAACATCTGGAAATAATATTTTTGGTTATGGAATGACAGTAGCAATAGTTGATGGTAAATTAAGATTTCAAAGCAGGAGCAATTTTGCAACTATTTCTAAGGTATCATTTAGCACAACAAGTAGTGCAGGTGCTGCAAATGGATACTTTTTAGGCAATGGAATATTCCCATCAGCATCAGATGATCCTGTATTACCATCATTGCCACCAGATACAGTAGAAAATACAGATGGCATATCTGTACCTAATACACAAAGAATGCTGCTAGATAATGGATATGGACAGCTTGTTAGTTCAAATCCTAATTTAGGATCTGCTACTATAGACTATAATACAGGAAAATTGCAAATCCAAAACGGACTACCCCATGCAGAATTTGTAGTATCAGCAAGTACACAAGCTGCATTATCTGGTGGACCTATAGCTAATACATGCCTAGCCAGTATACATGCAAGATCAACAAATTCTAAAAGATATGCAACAGTACAAATATTAGCATTTAACTAAAAGGAGAATAAAATGCCAAGAGGAAAAGGAACATATGGTAAAAAAAGAGGTAGACCAGCCAAAGGAATGAAAGGCTTAAAAATGAAAAAGGGTAGAAAAGTAAAAGCACGTGGATTAACTGGCAGAAGGTATGCAAAAAAATGAAAAAAATAAATGCATTCAAGTTTTGGATCTTACGTGTAAAAATAGCATAGAAAATCATTTGAAGGCACAGCAACAAATAAGGGAAATAACAAGGAGTAAGTATGGCAAAACGAATTAGTTGGTTATATGGTGGAAAAAGATATTATGGAACTTTCATTAGAGAAACTAAAACAGCTAAATTTGCAAGGACAGCAAGTGGTAAAATAAAAAAAATACTTAAAAAGAGAAAATAATGGCTGTTTATAAAGGTAGAAAAGTAAGATTAGGAAAACCAAGAAGGATCAGAGCAGGTCAGACAGGCTATGGAATAAAAAAATCAGAGGTATTTGTAAGAAAACCAAACGGTAAAATAAAAAGAATAGCATTTGGTGATCCTAATATGAAAATTAGAAAAAACGTAAAATCAGCAAGGAAATCATTTAGAGCAAGACACGACTGTGATTCTGCTACTGATAGATTAACTGCTAGATATTGGTCATGCAGAGCATGGTAGGAGTAAAATATGGCAACAACTAGTACAATCACATACTGCACAGAAGCAGATATACATGATGTTTATTCTGACTTTAAAAAATATGACAACAAAACAAGAATATTAGGATGGAAATTAGGTGCAAGTAATATTAGTTCAGATGCATCACAAGATACAATAGATGTATATTATGCAGATAATGTTGGTTTTGTACATGATCTATATATAGATGGATCAAAAGTGCAAGAAATAGATTACAGTATAACAAAATATGCAACTACATTAAGTGGATTAGATGCAATGTCATCGTCAAGTCTGCCAGTAAATTCTATATCTAATTTTGCATCTGGCGATTTTATAAAAATAGGAAATGAATATATACAAATTTCTGGAACATCTGGAGTAGGTCCAGTAATTACGTTTTCTGAAGGTGGAAGGGGTATGTTTGGAACAGGCAGACAAAGACATGGATCTACTACAACAGTATCAAATATGATGAGTTTATCATTGCATGTTACTATAGATACAGCAAATGCAGTCAGACAGTTTATGTATGATAGCGATTTAGATAAATTATTTTTAATTACAACAAATAATCCACAAGATTTTATGGTAGAATCTGGATTAGATTATAGTGCATATTTAACAAGAATAATTAAAAAAGCATCAAGAATGCTAGAAAGCCAATTAGACAGCAGAATGTCTAGAGAGATAATGAAGGATAGGGAAGGTAATTATCCTGCCTATATAGTACAAGCAACAGCATTAAAAGCAGTAATATTAATGCTAAAAGCTAATGATCCTGCTAATGAATATATTAGAGGTTTTGAGCAAGAATACAATGAAATTATAAGAGATCTACATGATGGTAAAATAGTATTACCTTCAGCAGTTACACAAGATAGTTCTAAAGGTGTTTTGAGAGAGGTTAGTATAGGTGCAACAACAGATCTGCGACCAGTAGAACTAAGAGGACATTACGGTGGATCTGACTATGAATTATTAAAGGTAAAAATAGAAGCTGGTGAAAATGGTGTGATTGGTACATCTAAGTATACTGTATATGCAAGTGATGGTGATAATTTAAAAGCAGATGTAATAGTAGATTCTGAAATAATTAATGGTAGATTTCAAACATTAGGGGTAGGATCATTGCAAATTAGATGGGGTGGAGATGATGTAGTAACTGCAATAACTAATGAAAATGATGAATACGAAATAGAATTACATGGATATTATATTGACACATCATCACCTAATAAAATGGGATCTATTAGAATGACCAGAACAGGATTAAGATAATGACACAGGTAGTTAGTTTTGATAATGTATTTTATACACATGTTTTAAAAGAATTGCAATCAATAATAAGACAGCAGTTTGAAGGAAGAACTGTATATATAAATCCAGAAAAGCAAGATGATAATGAAGAATTTAGTGTACGTATATGGGGATTAGATTCTGAATTAGATGAGCAATATGCTGGATTAGAAGGATGGAGAAGAAAATATAATACAGAAATAGTATTATATCAAAAAATAGAAACACCAAATGATCTGGTGTGGGAGCAGTTTTTCAGAGATACTGAAAGATTGCAACAACTATTATATAATAATACAAAAATTGATGGTTCATCTAATCTGGGATGGTTTGAAGGAAATGTAACTGAAATGATCATAGGTGCAGATGAGGTTATTAATGATGAGAAGATTTATGCAGTAAGGTTTGAATTTTCTTGTAGAATAAATAGGCATAGTTAATATATATTATAATACCCTAAAAGGAGCATAAAATGGCTGACAAGGCAAAAACACAAAAGACTGGGGTGAAGGCTAAGTATAAAGCTGCAAATCCATCCCAATATAAAGAATGGTTTAATAGTGATTCACCTAATTATACAGAACTAAGTAAAGGTGAATCTGTAGCTATAGATCCAAAAAACAAATTTTTTAAGAATCTAATAGAACAAAGCACAATCATAAAGGAGTAAACTAATGGCAACTGGAAGAACGTATAGTGGCAGAGAGTTTAAGTGCATTCTAGGACTAGCAGATAACTCTACTAGTGGGGGTGCAATAGGTTCAGCTACACAAGATGCAAATGCAGTAACTGCATCAAAAGCATTGATGAGGGTGGATAGTCCACTTAATGATATTGCATTTGATGCTGGATATAACAGATCAGAGATAGAAAGAGCAGGAAGCAGAGCATTAAGAGCAGAAGATGTTATAAATCATTATGGATCTGGTATCTGGACATGGGATTTTTCATATGTAGCTGATAATGAAATAGCAGTACAAAATCTACTGCAATTAATTTATCCAGATAATGGAACAACAGCAGCAGCATTAACAATACCTGCTAATCCTGTCGTAGAACAGTATACAATGGGTGATAATAGTGAAGCAAAAGATAGATCAGCATTTATAATACTAGAAAACCCTAATACAGACAAGGATAGATATATGCATAGTGCAATACTGCAAAATCTAACTATGAGCATGGACATTGGTACAAATGGTGGTAGACCATCATTTTCTGGACAGTTCATGTCTGGATATAAGCCTATTATAGAAGCTAATACTGTTACAGCAGATACTACTGCATCAGATCTAGCACATTCAATGTTTGATTTCACTACACATACATTTGGTGGATCAGAGGTATCAGTTAAATCATTTGATCTAACTTTAGAAAATCCAGCATCTAGAGTAGGATTTCAAGGTGCATCTGGTGAAACAGATGGATATAGCAGAGGATCTAAATTCAATGTAACTGGTAATATTAGCTTTAAAGCAGATACAACAGCACAAGCATTCTTAGAAACTAAATGGCAAACTAATACAACAGTTGCTATAGCACTTAATAATGGTGGTTCAGACTGGGATATTTCAATTCCAGCAGCTAATATTAGTGCATACTCAATGGATATGGCAGATGAAGGAACATTTATTAATTGTTCATTTACTGCAACGTCTGGTGCAGATGCTAGTGGTAATGTAGCTGTAATAAAAATAACATAATAAAAATAGAGGTAAAGCATGGCAAAAACAAAAAGATGTCTACCTAGTGGTATAGATATAGAAATAAAAGACATGTCAATAGATGATATTGATTTTTGTAAAGATTCAGTAAAAGTAGCTTTTGATAACGGACAGCCAGTAGCAGTAAATGGTGTCAATGCTAGTAGAACCCTTTGGCTAAGAAAAGGACTAGTACGTATTGATGACTGGTACAGTAAAAATGGTGAAGGACCACCAGATTCAGCACTTAAATTATTGACAGAAGATGATAAGATAAAAGCTGCTGAATTGATACAACAAGCACAGGTGGTAGATAGAAAAAAGAATACAGCTACTACATCAATGTCCTCATAGATCAAGGTTGTAGTGGCTGTAATTTCCATAATTTCCCATACAAAATTAAAGGAATTGTAAGAAATGAAAGCAATGAATTTGATGAAGAACATTTTGAATCAATGGATGATGTATGGGAATACATAGATCTACTAAGACAAGAAGCTGAATACCAGCATGGATATAAGGGTAATACAGTTGATATAGTAAATGATATATATCACCAATTACCCTTTTTTGCATGTAAAAATAACTTTTTAGATCCAGATGTGCAAAATGATATAAATAGGTACTTATACTGCAAAGAAACTGGCACACAGGCATATAGTGGATCATATGGATCACAGCCAAAAACGTGGAAAGATAAGTATTTTATACTACATAGGGCATTCCAGTTAAGGGAACGAATAAAGCAACAAAAAGCACAGCAAGAAGCAAAAAAAACTAAAGGATAGGCAATGGCAGATGCAGCAAAATTAATACTACAATTAGAAGCCAGAGGTATAAAACTTACCAAAAGTGAATTAAAATCACTAGATGCACAAGTAAAAACTACATCATCATCATTTGGTGGCATGGTAACTGCTATGGCAGCTGTAACTACAGCTGGATTAGCATTTAGAAGCATAGTGCAGACAGGTAAAGATTTTGAATTTCAAATGGCTAAAGTTGGTGCAGTATCTGGAGCATCTGAAAGAGAATTAAGGAAATTAACAGAACAAGCAAGGAATTTAGGTGGTACAACTGCTAATACAGCAGCAGAAATTGGTGGATTACAAGAAAATTTAGCAAGATTAGGCTTCCCAACAGAACAAATATTAGGAATGACTGGTGCAATACAGGCATTATCATATGCAACAGTAACAGATCTGGCAGAATCAGCAGAGATAGTTGGTCAGACAATGAATGCATATGGACTACAAGCAACAGAAGCTGCACATGTAAGTGATGTTTTTGCAGAAGCTACAGCATCATCAGCTTTAAATATGACCAGATTATCTGATTCTATGTCATATGTAGGTAGTGTTGCAGGTAATTTAGGCTTTAGTTTAGAAGATACGGTAGCATTACTAGGTAAATTGCATGACAATGCTATAACTGGATCAATGGCAGGTACAGCATTAAGAAAAATGATGCTAGAATTATCTAATGAAAGTTCAAAACTAGCACAGCATATTGGATTCCCTGTTAGAAATATGGATGATCTGCAAAAAGCTGTGGTAAAATTAAAAGAAGATGGTTTTGATCCTATGGTTGATGGTGCTGAACTAGTAGGACCTAGAGTGGTAGCAGCAATGTCTATAATTTTCAACAATATGGATGGTATAGATACATTAACTGAAAAATTAGATAATTCATCAGAAGCATTTGGTGGTATGGGAGCAGCAGCAGAACAAGCATCCAAGATCCAAGACACATTACAAGGAGATTTAGATAATTTAAATTCTGCATTATCTGATTTGCAAATAGCTGTATTTGATGATATGAATGACTTTTTGAGGAGTTCAACACAGGCACTAACAGATTTTATCAGAGAGTTAGATGTAGAAACCTTAAAAACATACACAGCACAATTAGTAACATTTCTTGCTGTCTATAAAGGTGGACCAGCAATAATATCATTATATACTAATGCTACTAGCATAGCAACAATGGCACAAAAAACATTTAATTTTGTAGTAAAGAAAAATCCATATGTAGCAGCAGGTATTGCATTGGCAACATTGACTGGATATGTACTGGATTATTTTGGAGTATTTGAAGAAAAAGTAGATCAGCAAAAAGGTTTTAATGATGCATTACTGGATCAAATAGATATATCTAGGCAGCTTATAGTAGATGTGTCTAATCTGCAAACTAATCAAAAAGATGCTACAGAAATGACTAAAGAAGATTATGAAGCATTATTAGTAAAAATACAAACACAGAAAGATTTAATTAAAAGCAATGAAGATGTAATTGATTCAACAGATGATATAGGTAATATGTATGATAGCACAGTACGTAGCCTAAGACATATGATAAGAGAATCAGATAGCCTATTTACATCAAATGAACATTTAAAAGCATCATCAAAATTATTAACAGAAGAAATAAATAATGGTAGTGTATCGATTGATACTGCTACAGCATTTTTAACATCATACCAAAATGCAATTAATGATGTATCTAGTGCAGAAGGTACGGCAGCTAGTACAAGGGATTTTTTAACAACTCAAACTACCAAAGTTTCTAATGTACAAGAAAAAGTAAATACATTATTTGGAGCATACAAAGGAACATTAGAAGATGCATTATTAGAAGATGCCAAAAAAGATGAATCTAATAAAAGTTTATTAGATGGTATGAGGAAAATATTAGCTGAATTAGAACAAACAAAACAGCAATATGAATCACTTGATGAAGCAGAAAAAAAACGTATAGAATCAATGTCTGCTTTAGAATTAGCATTAAGTCCTATTTTAGCAAAAGAATTAGAGATGAAAGATGCAATGGTAGCACGTGCATCAGAAGAAGCTGGTTTAGCACTTATAGAAGCACGTAGGGTAGGAATAGTAGGAGATATAACACAAGCAGAATTAGATGCAGCTATGGCATCTGCAAAAAGAGGTGAATCACAAGAAGCCATTATACAATCAATTATCAATGCAGGTAATGAAGAAGAAATACAATCCAAAAAAACTATATACTTTAATGATCTTAAAAAACAACAATTAGAAGCTACAAATCAAACATTAGAGCAAGTTGCAATACAAGCAGCTATAGCAGAAGATTCATTACAAGGAACTGCAAATACAACAGAGCAAAGTGTAGAATTAATAAAAACATTTTTACAGACAGTAGAAAATGCAGATCCAAAGATAGCAGCAAAAATAGCATTTGATTCAGCTGGTGTAGAAGATTTTGAAGCTAATATGGCAGAGTTTCAGCAAGTATTAGCAGCAGGTGGATCTAATGAAATAGCATTAAAATTTGCATTAGATGATGATGTTAGTTTAGAATCATTAGCTGCACAAGTAGGTACAGATCTAGAAACTTTAAAAGATGCAGGAATTACACCAGAAATGTTATTGACTTTAAAGACTGGTGATGAGGATGCAATTAATGAAACTTTATCCAGAGTAAACACATTGATAGAGGAAGAAGAATTAGGCATTACAATACCAGTATCATTTTTAAATCCAGAAACTGGAGAAGAAGAAGTAGAATACTTTACTGTAGATCAACAAAATAAAGCACAAGAAAACTTTAATAATTTCATGAACAGAGCAAAAGGTAATCAACGTGCTATGTTAGATGCAGAAAAAGCTACACAGCTTGAAGCAATTAAAGCACATCAAAATTATAAAGAAGCTGAAGCAGAAATAAATAAAGTTTACAATGCTAAAAAATTACAAATTGTTAATAGTGAAATAAAAATGATAGCAGATCAAATTAACAATGTTGGATCTATGATGGTGCAAGGTAATGATTTAGATAAAGGTCAGAAAAAAACAGTTTTAAAAATAATGAAAATAGCTGCTATTGGACAAGCAATATCTGGTGCTATGTCAGCATTCTCTAACACACCATTTCCTGCGAATGTAGCAGCATTAGCAGCCACATTAGCTACAGGATATACACAGGTAAAAAACATAGAATCACAGGAAAAAGCATTGGATGGTGTAAGTAGTGGACAAGGTACTGGAACTGTAAACCCAGAATATGCATCGTCAGAGGGAGCTACTCAAACATTAGGAGAAGGTGGATTAATACAAGGACCATCACATATGGCTGGTGGTGTGCCTATATTAGCAGAAGGTGGTGAGTATGTTATACAAAAATCATCTGTAAGTAAATATGGTAAAAATTATTTAGATTCATTGAATCAAGGAGTATTTGACAGAGTAGGAATGCCAGTAGATATTGCAAATGATCTTGTAAATACTATGCATTTTGGCAATGGTGGTATGGTAGGAGATCTAAATAAGCCTACAAGTTCAAATATGACAGGCAGCAGCATAAATAATACTACTAATATTAATATATCTGCACCTGTTCTAGATGAAACAGTAGTAGATGAAATTATACCAAGAATTAGGAAGGCAATAGCACAAGGTGAATCTTTGAATGAAAATGAAATAGATTTAGGAGTTAAATCTGGAAAGGTATTTGGTGATTAAATAAATGGCAATTCCTTCAAATAAAACATTTGTAAAAGATCTACAAAATCCTACAGCTACATTAAAGTGTATAGTAGGGATAGGTAATGCACAATTTATTGGAAATACTTGGTATTTAGATAAAGATTCATTTTGGATCTCAACATCTGCACTAACATCAATGCCTATATTTTTAACAACTGGCATTGGCTCAATAGCAGAACCTATAAATGATTTACCTAATAATATTGGATTATTTTCTATGAATGTAGATCCATTACTAGAAAGTACACCCAGAACCTATGAATCAGTTGATTTAATGAGTAAAAAATTCAGATCATCAACTATATCATTAGATCTAATAAATAACGAATATAAAGGCTTTAGGATGTCTAACTGGGTAAAAGATAACCCAATTATAGGCAAAAAAGTATTAATATATTGGATCACTCAATCTGGACTATCTGCTTCACATATTAGAGTAAATAAAAATGCATTTAAAGGCAATAGAATAGATACAAATATAGAAACATCTTTTAAGCCACAAGAAAGAAACTTTACTAAAATATTGCAAAATTCATCATTATTAATGGCTGCATTAGATATAAAAGAATTTAAACACAGCAAAACAACTGCAAGTATAATTTTAGAGGATAAAACACAAGAAATATTAACAAATCAAATACCAGATCCTTCACCTATACCAGAAGGATATTTAGTTCCAAATACATCTGCATATCAGCAGCAATCTAGAAATAAATTATCACCTATAGTATACGGTAAAAAAGAAAAGGTGAAAGTTATAGTAGATGATCAATTTAATTTGAGAGCAGAAAAATGGTGGGATGAAAATAATGTAATAGGTGGTGTGGGTGTAGATGATATATTAGCAGTTCCTCAATATTACAATGATGCAAATGGTGGATATTTAGGTGAGTTTATTTATGCATTGAATAGTGGTGTATATACTTTGATACCTATGTTTGCAGCACCAAATACAAATGATGATACTCCATCAGATGTTGTAGATATGACTGGAACTAAACAATTTAGATGGAATTTAGAAGATGCCTATGGAGCATTCCAACTATATGCACATGTACCAGCAGTTGCAGAGCAACAGATAGAATTTGGTAACATAAATGTAGATCAATATCAGCAATTATCATCTGGAGTTTATCAAGCAATACCTAGATTGGAACAGACCTCAGTAGTACAAAAAGATTCTACAGATATATGGGATGATTTTATATATAGAGAATTTAGAACAGATTTATTTGGTCAATATGGATTTACACCTTTTGGAGATGATACTGCTTCATTATCACCAACATTAAAACAAACTTATAAAACAGATGTATATATAAATTATAATAAATTTTATACTGAAAGAAGTTTAGAGTTAGAAACTACAGGAACATTCAGCACTACATTAGAAAAATTTGCAGTTGATAGTGGAACTGGTCCATCATCAGATGCTGGAACTATATATCCAAGAAGGGTGCATAATCGAGGGTATTCATTTATTATACCATTATTATCTTATGAAGATGGAATGGATGCAGCTACGGTAAGATTTGCAGTATTAGTAACAAAATTATCTAATATTAATTTTACTAATTATTTTACAAATCCAAACAATATTGATCCAGCAAATTTAACTACAGACACGAACTGTGTAAATCATACTGTTACAGCTACAGATGAATTTTTAGATGAAAATCAAGGCTGGTTATTAAAATTTATGTGCAGAGGTGTAAATGTAGGGAATCATGCTGATTATGAAGGACTAGATATATTGCAGGGTGGTCAAGGATTTCCAGAGTTTTCTGGTCATTGGGCAACTCATTACATGAATTTAAATTTAGCTTCAATGTCATTTGTAGGATCTGGTGAAAATCCACATTGGACAGCTAATAATCAATTTGGTATTTCAGACTTTGGTTTTTCACAGTTTGGAGAGTATGAAGGAAATTTATCAGCTGTAGTTAGTTTTGAACTACCATATTGGCAAGTAAAAGCATGGAGTGGACTAGAGGTCCAAATAATGCCATCACATTGGTGCAATGGATGGAAATTTGATAATGTTAATTTTCATAGTGATGACTATGATCAACTTACTGGCAACTCATACATATTTGAAAATCCTTTGACGTTTAGTGCTGATATTGATGTAAAAATAAAAAACATAGAATTTAGTGCAGTAGGAAGCATTAGTGGCACACCTAATAAACAGCTGTATATGCCTGTATATGGAAGAAAAAAAAGTGGTAATTATATTACATCGCCATTAGAAATAGTGCATGATTTATACCAAAATGAAGCATTAAAAGAGCCATCTGATACAGCATTGCAACAATATGTAGATGGAAAATCATATGGTTATGTAAAAAATAAAATGCTTGAACATGGATCTTATAATCTAGCTTTTAGTTTAAGCACATCAAAAAAAGCAAAAGATCTATTTGCTGACATACTAAAAGACACACCATTATACTTAACTTATGGATCTAATGGACTTTTAAAATATGGTATTCTGGAAGATGTCTATGATTATCCAGATATGAGGGTAAAATTAACTGCACAAGATATACACAAAATATCATTTTCTCAGACTAGGATAGAGGATGTAATACTAAATATAAACGTAGCTTATGATTATGATGAGGGTACAAAAGTATATACTAAAAATACTGGATTTAGAGATGTAAATGAGGTTTTAGATGCAGATTTTGATAAATTTTATGGCATAACTACTAGAGATAAATATACAGTTAATTATCAAACTAAGTATATTACAGATCCAACAACAGCATTTAGACTAAGAGATAGATT
>CEOU01013821.1_pt1 | contig 18149 bp, 2 predicted proteins | sample 530731 | NCBI WGS metagenome assembly CEOU01 (sample SAMEA2620894, study PRJEB7988) | marine metagenome | isolation source: saline water (ENVO:00002010), including
TCTGGTAGAATACTTGGTTATGATATGGAAGCTGCTGCTAAAATAGTAAAAAAAGAGAATGCACGTGTTGCTAAACTAATTGGAATTAAAAAAGCAGCTAGATGCACAACAGTAAAACCTGCTGGTACAACATCATTAACATTAGGAACTAGTTCTGGTATTCATGCATGGCATAATGACCACTATGTAAGAAGAATCCGTGTAGGTAAAAATGAAGCTATATACGGATATCTTGTTAAGAATCATCCTGATCTTGTAGAAGACTGTGTCTTTCGGGGTCATGATACTGCTGTAATAAGTATACCTCAAGCAGCTCCTGAAGGATCTATCTTAAGAACTGAATCTGCTTTCCAACTATTAGAAAGAGTAAAGAAAGTGGCAACTGAATGGGTAAAGACTGGTCATAGAGCTGGGTCTAATACTCATAATGTTTCTGCTACAATTAGTTTAAAAGAAGATGATTGGGATTTAGCTGGTGACTGGATGTGGAAAAACAGAGATCATTATAATGGTTTAGCTGTTCTTCCATATGATGGTGGCACTTATACTCAAGCTCCATTTGAAGACATTACTAAAAAGAAGTATAATGAAATGGTTAAATCATTAATGGATATTGATCTATCTAAGATCATTGAAGAAAATGATGAAACTAATCTAACAGGGGAGCTAGCATGTGCTGGGGGTGCTTGTGAAGTCAAATAATAATTTATATTATTTTGAAAAAGGCAAAGTAGTTTTTACCGCATCATATCACCGTAAAAGGGGATATTGTTGCGGTAGTGGCTGCAGGCATTGTCCTTTTAAGAAAAAGGCACACCAGGATCAACCCCCACAGCTTTAAGCTCTTCTATAGTTCCTATAACATAATAATCATTATCACTTATATATAAATCAAATACAGTGTTAAAACTTTTTTTTAGTTCTTCATACTTGTCTTTATCTATTTTTATTATTTTTTTATGTACTGGCATTACTTAACATGGAAATTTTTAATAGTATCATATGACAACCATCTGTTTAATGCATAAAGACCAGGAGCTACATCTCTTAATTCTTTGTTTAATTTTAATGAACCTTTTTTATCTCCTCTTTGATATACTACACGTGTATCTAAATAAAACTCATCTTCATCTTTTATTAAGTATAGGTATGGTGTTTGTACCATGCTAACCATAGCTTCTTGCATTTCACTAAGCATTCTAATAGAACTAATAGGATTTTTCATCATGTTGTATGCTTCATACCATCCTACTACTGGTAGAAATTGAATCATTTCTCTACGTTGTCTATCTAATTGAAACAATAAAGCATTTTCTGCTCTTCTTCTAGCAGCTGTTTTGTCTTCATCTTCATCATCAAATAAACTTGAAACTATAACCTTTAACATAAATGTTGCCATAATAAGAGTAAGTTCTGCTGTAGTTCTATATACATTTTCCATTTTCATTCTTACCTTATCAGGATCTTGTCCCTCTTTCCATTCTGAAACTGCTTTATTCATATTTAAAAGATTTTTAGAAAGATGTCCTACAAAACTTGTAAAGGTTCTGTATCTACCTTCAACCCATCCTAAGTTTTCATCAAAATATTCTTCTCTATATCTAGCTTTAATAGCTGGTGCAATCCACTTATGAAACTGTGCAGCTAAATGACCTAATGAATGAGACTGCATAACCATTCTATCTTGATATGCATAGTTACCATGGATTTGTTTGTTTACTTCTCTAATATAATTTCTTATATCATATCTAGCATTTTCATCCCACTTAGTTTCTTTTCCTGATTGATAATTAATTAAAGTATCATATCCATCTTTCATAGTAAGCTCACCTGTTTGTTGATTATATTGATAAGCATCAAATAAAGATATTACATCATTTGTTTTGCTATTTTTTATTTTAGTTGACATTAATGTAGCCATACCTACTTTAGTTTGTACATTATATTCTGCAGCATCTTGTATCATATATCCCCAACTCATTGCTCTTCTAACTGTACTTTCTTTTTTTGCACCTAATCTATTTTGCTCTCGTATATCTGCTTTATCATCCATCATTCTAAAATAATCAACTAAAGCTTCATACTTGCTACCTGGTCTATACTTATCATATTGACTTGGACCTAAACCTGTAATGTCTCCTACAAATGTCTGACCATAAGCAATCCTTTTAAAAAAATCAGGAATCATTCTTTTGTTAAATTCAGTTGTAGCTCTAAGACCTGCTTTTCTATCATAGTATCTACCTCCCATTGTTTCAACAAAATTATTTAATCTACCAATAGCATAGTTATTAATATTACCAAAAGGGTTCATACCTACATAAGTAAGTGAAGTATAACTAATTAAACCTTTAGCAACTTTGTCAAAAAATCCTTGAGTTTCTTCATCATTATCATAATAAACCATCTTCATCCATTTCTTAGCTCTTTTAACTATTAATGGTTCTTCTAATGCTGTCTTAGCTTTAATACCAACCTTCTGTAATTTACCTTTAACAAAAGTAGTTATTTTACTTCCATCAGCTGGTTCATATTGTCTCTTTTCAAGAACTTTAATCATTGCACTTAGTGTATCTTCAACACCATTCATGATCTCATAGTGTTCAGCCATTGCACTAAATTTTATAAGATTGTCTGCCATGTCTGTACTAATCTCATTAAGAGCTGGTCGTGATTGTATTTTATTTCTTTTCCTTTTTAGATCTTCTAATTTTTCAGTAAACTGACCTTCAGTAATTTTATTAGCTTTACGTTGATCTGTTAATGCATTTATTTCATTATCAATTTTTTGTAAAGTTTCTTCATTCTTTGGATTACCTACATAGTATATAGGAAGAGTATTTGTAAACTGACCATTCTCATCTGTTAAAACAACCTTAGTTTTATAGGTCTTAGTAAAGAAATAATTATATGTATTCTTTGGAATTGAAATAACCTTAGACCAAAGTGATGCAACTATATTAGGAGAATTTTTTACTTTACGTAAAGCAGTTTCTTTTATTAAAGGCATTCTACCTACCATTTGTTGATTAACATGCATAGGAAGTTTTTTTAATAAATCATTCTCAAACATCTCAACATACATTTCATAAAACTCTTTTTGTGCTTGAGCTAATGCATTACCTGCTGGAGGATTCATTAATTTTTTATACTTTGCAGATCTCATGTCTTTTCCATCTGCAGATATTTGTCTTTTTTCTACATACTCTGGCTTAACAAAAACATCAGTCATTACTTTAACATGACCATTCATTTGATCATTAGTAAAACCAGCTTTAAAATATTCTTTTGTTTCATAATATTTAGTTTGAAATGTTTGAAAATCAATATCATCTATTTTTGTTTTCTTTCTCCACTTACCTTTTCTAAAAATCATGTACTTAGATCTTTCTACCATAAACTCTTTTGTATACTTATGATATTTTCCGTCATACCTAACATCATTTAAAACTCTTTCAGCTTTAGCAAAATCACCAAAAGCTTTTCTTGCAGCATGTAATTTTTTATTATGTTGTATTTCTTCTGCTGTAAGATCAGATAAATTATCTTTTACTACATATTCTAAAGGATTACCTTCTTCATCTTTTAATGCATCAGATAATTTTCTTCTCATTTTATAATACTCTTGACCAATTTGTTTAACATAGTGTCCTGTTGGTAAACCATTATCATCAAGAACAAGCATAAAGTTATAATCTTTTCCTCCTAACTTTTCTATTTTTTTTGCTAATTTTCTTACTTTAGCATTTCTCATTTCAATCTTATCAAGAACTTCTTGAACCTTACGTTTATATAACTTATCCATTAATGCCAATATAGTATCTCTAGAAGTAGCCATGTCTCCAGTTTGATATTCTAACAAACCAATATCTTTAGCTGTAAGAAGTAAATTTTCTAGTTCTGCTTCAGAAAAATCTCTAGATGAATAATTTTTAATAAATGTTTTTACATAGTTATCTATAGAATCATTTATAATTCCTTCTTTACCTTCTTTAATATTTCCTAAACCATCATACTCACCATTTACTTCATTAAGTTTTTCTATAAGTTTTAATACTAAAGTTTTTTGTTTTGGTTTAAGACCTGCTATATTTTTAATACTAGTTAAACCTTCGTATGTATTTATCATTTTTTGAAAGTTTAGAATAACAGATATATACTCTTCAGAATTCCAATTAGCCTCATCATGTGCATACTCTATAAACTCATCCATAGTTTCAATTCCTTGCTCAAGTAATTTAGTATATGCTGGACTAATTTCACCTTTAACTATTGCAGCATTAATCATAGATGAAGTTCTTTGTATTTCAGAAATCATATCTTGTTTGCTCCTAATAAGTTTTGTGCTATCTTGTAGTTTGTTTATTGCTTTATCTCTAGTAATTAATGCAACATCATAATTCATTAATACTTCTAAAATAGATTGTTCTGTTTCATGTGCTAATGCTTGCTGTTCTGCTTGAGCTTCATCATCAACTAATTCTGTAGGATTTACATTAGCTCTTTTAAATGCATCATCTAATTTTTGTTCAGCATAGGGATCAACAAAAGGTGTTACAATTTGATCTAAAGCAAAAGTACCATTATCAAGTCTTACATCTTGTGATGGTGCATGATTTATTTCATCTTCTATTACAAAATCTTGCAAAAACTTTTGGTTTTTACCTTTACCTTTCATACGTACATTTACATGTAATGTAGTTGCTTGATCTACATTAAAACCCATGTTTTGTAATATTGTTCTGTATGAGTTAACTTGAAGAGCTTGCAATTGTCTTTTAGAAAATTTTTGTTGATCTTCATGTTTTAAGGCAGGATTATAAAACATACTACCATATTTTACAGGATATTTTACATCTTGTTTTAATTGTATACCTTTACTGTGCATTTCATATATAGAACTTTTACTTGTTTTTAGATCTATAATATCCATTGACCCATCTTTATTAACCATTAATAAATCAATAGACCCAGCTGTTCCAGATACTGCATCAGCAATAACAACTTGAGGTATTAAAAGTCCTGATCTAGATATACCTTTAAGTCTATTTGTAATATCATTATAAAATCTTCTAGCAGTTTCTGGAGTTAAAATTTTTAAATCTAAAGTACTTATGTCTTCACCTAAAGCGTATGCTTCAACTATAGAGTCCATTTCATTTCCAAGTTCTACATTTAATTCAAAGTCTTTTTCAGGAACATATATTTCTGTTAAAGCATCTCCTGCAGAATCTTCTAGTTTTGTTAAGTTAGTTCCTATAGGATTTAATTTTTCAAGCTCTTGTTTATTAGTATCATATTTTTTTAAGATGTTACTTAACTTTTCACCCTTTTTAATTTGATGACTTTTAGACATATAACCACCTGCTTTTGTAGTTACACCATTATACTCTTCTAAAGTCTCTATATTAATATATTTATGATCTGCTTTATTTAATATTACTAATGGATGATTTTGGCTACCTGTTATACCTACGGTAAAATCTCCATACTCTCTTGCTCTATCTGCTATAGAAGCATGAAATAATTGTTCAAGTACAATTTTTTGTTGTGGAGATTGAGCTTGATTTTTTAATTCTTCATAAACAGCTTTTTTCTGTTTAGTCATACTATAATAAATACCTGTATCTTTTTTAATTGATTTTTCAATATTAAAACTTAACCCACCTGTATTAAGCAATTTAGCAATGTCTGACATGTTAGTGCCAGGACGTATCATAGCTGGAGATAGCTGTAAAGATTCACCTGTAATATATGCATTAAGATCTTTAATTACATCCATTAACCACTGTAAAATTTGCTTAACTTTATATCTCCAATCCATAGTTGGTTGACCTTCGTATTCTTTTTTAAAGTGTCTAGATAAAGCTTGAGTTACAAGTTCTTTATCTCTATATGTTTGGTCAAAACCATCTTTATCTCTATAAGCTCTATCAATTTCTTGCCTTAATATAGGAAATGTTTTTCTTGCTTCTTTAACTAAACCAGGAAACAAAGTAACATTAGCATCTGATTCAATAGCATTTATAAATGGATGTAAAACTTCTTCAATTGCTGTTTCTGAATTTACACGTCCTTTAATTAGAATGGCATATCCTAATGAATAAAAGCTTTTTATATTCTTAAAGTCTTGTTTTTTTTGTATACCATCTTTAAATTGTGGTAATGCATCATATGCTTGTTTAGCTTGAGCTTCATCAAGAACTCTAATTTTTACATCAGGAAATAATCTTGTTAGGTGAGAAATAATATCTGCAGTATGAATTGTATCTTTAGAAGGTATAATATCATCTCTAGTTTTTAATTTTGTATGATCAATAGAAATTCTAAATGCTTTAGGAGTTTCTTCCATTACAACTGCATTTGGAGTTATTCCCCACACTTCTAATAATCTTTCAATCTTTTTTTTATTTAAAGCTAGTGTAGCAGGATCAGAAACTGTAGATCCTTGAGGTGTATTATTAATATAAAACTTACCGTATAATCTACTAATAAGTTTTTTATCTCTTAAGTTTTCTAATATAATTTCTGCTAAAGCTCTACCTTGAACAGTATCAAAAAGATTTTGTTTACTTAAAAACTCTTCAGCTTGTGTTACTGTTGGTATAAGATCTGAACTGTTTACTTTTTGCCAGCCATTAATTATGCTGTCAACTACAATTGGTTTTTCAAATTTTGCTTCTAAAGCTTGATACTCTGCGGTATTCTTATTAAAACATGTGGCCATTTTTTATGGAATTAAATTAATAAATTATTTAAATTACTTATAACATTTTTGCATTTGTTCAATAAATTGTTCTAAGTTAAACTGATTATTTGAATCTTCATAATGTTTTATAAGATCTTTTAGTCTATCTCCTCCTAATTTCATACTTGATATTATTTTTCCTTTTTGCATGTCTGTCAGGTCTCCCCATACTTCTGCTAATTTAAACTTGTCATTTTGATTAACATCTTTAGATCCTATATCATCTTTAGTTGTACTTGCTTTTACATTATCTGCTTTACCAAAATTAAATACAACCTTTTTTGGTGCTTGCTCTTCTACACCTTTTTTTACATTTTTATTTATAATTTCTTCTGCATTTTCTACAGTAGTATCACCAACTACTTTATCTTCTTTAATAGCTTTTAATCCTTCATTTGTTGCAGCTATTCTGTCTATATCAGTATCACTAAGTTTCTTTTTCTTTTCATCTTCAAACCATTTATCTAATTTATCTTTTGTATAATTTTCTTTGTACTTAGACAAATCTCCTAACTTATTACCTGATATTGCAACTTGTTTTTGCTTTTCTCTAATTGTTTTATAAGTTGTTCTTCTTTCTAGCTTTCCATCTTTACCAATATTAAAAATAAATGCTATAGGTGTTTGTTGTCTACTTCCATAGGTATCAAACTCTACATACTCAGCTCTTGTTCCATATGCAGCACTTTGTGCTTCATCTACATTAAGCATATCTTCTTGAGCTTTATATTGTCCTTCTGTATATGGTGTAAATACTTTTTCTAATCTATAATGTTTTATTTCTGTACCGTCATCAACTAGTTTACCACTTTCAGTTCTTTTCTTTATTGGCACTTCTACTCTAACTGTATAAGGAAATTTATGAATTTCTTGCATTTGGCCTTCATAGTCTACCGGTAGTGCAGTAAAACCTGCTGAAGCAATTCTTTTAGAATTTTTCCACATTTTACTTTTTTTGTCATACTTGCTCCATTTTCTATATTGTTTTTTTCCTTTCTTATATACTATTTTAGATTGTCTAGTACCAGCTGCTTGATCTACAATAAGATTACCATCTTCTAAATTTAATACTACAGGAGACATTCCTGGTGATTTAACACCTTCAATTGATGCAGCAACATCAGTATCTACTTTTATAATTTTTTTATCAGTTTCTTTTATGTCATATACATATAAGGTTAGTTCATTTGTTGTATCTCTTAACCAGTCTTTAGTAAAGTTATATTTTGCATCTGCTACTTTTTCAAAACCTTCTGATTTTAACATTTTTTCTTTACCACCTGCTTCTTCTAAATTAAGTTCACCTCTGTTTGTAACTTCATAAACAACCATCTTTCCAGTCTTAGGATCTTTAAACTCAACTAATTTAGATTCTCCTACATTTATGTTTATTTTTTTAGCACTTTCTTCTCTTCTAACAGTTGTAGTTTTTTCTCCTTTTATAATTTTCTTTATATTGTTTTCATCCATTGGTATGTTAGCAGCTGTACCAGCTTTTGCTTTTTTCTTTTTACTTGGATTTTTAAAACCAAACTCTTCTAATAATCTTTTTTCTAAATGAGCATAAGTCTTTGGTGCCTTTTCTCTTAACTTATATATATCTTCTGCACCTATACCATCTTCATTAAATACAATAGTTGCACCTGTTTCTTCTCCTGCTTGTTTTATTGCTTCTATAGCATCATTAATTTTATTTTGATTATCTTCAAGTTCACTATCAGTATAGTAAGAACTTTCATTCATACCTTTATTTTTCTTAACAGGTATAGTAAATACATTAAATAAATTTCTAAGACTACTAAGACCAACAGTACCTTGTTGAGCTTCATTATCTGATATAACAAATATTTTATTTGTTTGTTGTTCTACAGTACTTCTTCTTAAATTCTTTTTTAATTCAACCTCACCTTTAAAGTCGTATTCTTTTTTTTGTAAAACTGTAACATAAACAGATGTTTTATCTTTATTGGTTCTATTTAATTTTCTTACTAAATGATCAACTGATGCTGATTCAAAATATAATAATGAAAACTCTGCTAAATCATTAAAAGTCATTCCAAAAACATTTTTGTAATCTTCATCTAATCCTTTATAACCTGACTTTGCTGGTGGTTGTTTTGCAAATAATTTTGCTACATCAGAAGAAGCTTGTAAAAATCTTTCAAGTAAAACTGGAGGAACTATATTTAAATATGATCCTGCTCTAAATTGAAAACCATCTTTAACTAATAAATAGTTTACTAAGTGTGTTACTGCAGCTCTTGATTTTTTATCACCATCAAGTAAAGAAACTAAACCTGCTTGCAGTTTTTGAATTTGACTATCTTTTAGTTGTGTCCAAGAGTTAACTCTAGCTCTATTTATTCCAGCTTTATTGACAGCTGTATTAGCTTTATCATTAAATAAAAAGTCATTAATAAAATCATTTTTAATACCTTCTTTTTTAAGATAGTCTCTAAGACTTGTTATTACTTCTACAATATTTACAGGCCCATCCATATCTGGATATATTAAAGAATTTCTAATTGAAGATAGTGCTTCTGGATCTGCTACATCTTTTAGTAATTTTATATAAGCTATTCCATCAACAAAACTTAATAAATCTTTTCTAGCTTTTGATTTTGCAGTTTTTGCAAGAGCTGGATTTAATGGACCCATATTAGCAAGTATAATACTATTAAGTTTTTTAAAAGGTTGAGATCCATAAATAACTTGCTTTGGTAAAAGTTTTTGTGTAAACTGTTTCCATATTTTATAATAAGTAGATTGTATTGTAGTTCCTTCTTTTGGTTTAAATATATTTCTTACATCAATAGCTAATTCGCTATCTTCCATTTGTCTATCACTAAACTCAATACCTAAAGCATCAACAGAACTTTGAGTAGCATCAATTGCATCTACATCTCTACCCATTCCCTTATATATATTTGCTAATGCTGATAATTCTTGTGTTTGTTCAGAAATATTTATCATATTTAAAAATTGACTAAGAATAGCAATTTCACTTCTAATATAATCATTTGGCATTCTTGCACCAGTCTCTCTTGATTTTTCTTCTATTGCTTCATAGTTTTCTATATGTTCTTCTAGTAATGAGTCGTCAACAGGAAGTTGCTTAGCTTCTTTAGTTAATTCATCAGAAAAATTAGCTAAACTACTTAGTCTTGACATTACTAAACCTTTTATTCCAGGATCAGTAGGTTTATCTTTATGCATTGCTGCAAAATACATTTCTTTTATTTTGGGATGATTTACTAGCATAATACCTGTATAAGGATCTATACCTAATGCAACCATGTTTGTAACAATTCCTAGAGCGTGTTTATTTAAACCCATTTTTCCAGCAAGAACGTGTTTACCATTATCTGTCATACCAGTTATAAGTGAAGATATTAAATACTGAATTCTGTCTCCTTTTTTATTTTCTTTACCTGTTTTAGGATCTATAATATAATTAACATCATATGTAACATACCTATATCCATTAAACTTAGGAACAGAAAGAGTAGTAAAATTATTTCTTTTTCTAAGTGGAATTTTAAAATCTCTTAGCCATCCTAAATAAACATTAGGTAATACAACTGAACCAATATTTCTTGCACCTTCTTTTACATTTCCATATGCAATAGTTTGGCCATTCATATTGTCTATATCCATACCTGCTTCCCCTGCTTTTGCAGCTAAGGTTGGAAGCCTATCTTGCATTTTTTCCCACATGTCATTCAAAGGATCAATTACAGCTGGTTCATTTTTAATACCTAATCTACGTCCAGGTAAAATTTTAGTCATACCATTATTACCAAGAAGTGCAAATTTATAATCTAATATATTATTATTATAACCACCTGCATAAGGTTCAGAATATAAAATTCCAGTTTGTGTTTTACCTTTAGAATCTTTGTATTTATATTCCTGTGTATTTGATTCTCTATATTTTCTATATTCTTCTTTTGTTACAGGTAATCTTAAAACTTTTAATGCTCCTGCTATATGTTTATTCTTTCCAAAAAACTCCATCATTTCTGCATCAGTAGCTTTTTCATCTACATTAATTTCATCTTTATATAATGGTTCAAATCCTCCTGTTTCATTTTCATTTTTAGTAGGATCATAATCATATCCGTTTTCTTTTGCCCATTTAGCTTTTACATTTTTAGGATCTGTTCCAGATAGTAATCCAGATTTTTTATCTTTAGTTGCCCATGTTAAGTATTCATCAAATATAACATCAGCAGGTTTTTCAATTTCATATTGATTATCATCTAATATTCCTTTATTACTTCTCCATTTTTTAACAGCCATTGCCATTGAAGAACTTTTATCATTCTGATATTCTAATGTTTTATATCTTATGTAATCTGCAAATTGCTCGTTAAGAGTAGTACCCTTACCATATTCTTTAAAGTTACCTTGAGAATCAGTATAAAACTCTTTATTTTGTATGTATAATTTATCAATATCAAAGTCAGCTCCTGATACTTCAATTAATTCTCTAGGAAATACTGCAGTTGATCCTTTAGCTGCTGACATAAAATCAACAATTTTTAAATTTATTGCTGAATGTTTATCTTGAGAAGGAATACGTACACCAAATTGTTTTGCAATAGCATCTGGTATAGGTTTAGTAGGATCATAATTTTCCATTATTTCTCTATAGTGTGGTGGTAATATAAATTCAGCGTATACAACATCAGTAGGAATTAGTTCATTATTTTTATCTCTAATTAATTTACCATCTTTGTTTCTTTTGTATTCTTGTATATCATATCTTAATCTATCTACATATAAATCACCTACTTCTAGTCCTGAAAATTTTCCATCTTGATTTTCTTTAATCATTGGATTTCCTTCATCATCTAATGCTAATCTAGATTTTTCTGCAGGACTCATTCTTTTAAAACCTTCTGTAGTTATAACAGTCCATGCAATAGGATTACCATCTTTATCTCTAGCATCAACTCGTTTAACTACATTTATACCATAGTCAGACATAAGAACCACATTGTGACCTGGTTGTTTTTCACTTAATACTCCTTTACTAAAGAATGTCATAAACAATTCTGACATTTTTTGTATAGTAATAGGATTATTTAATTCATATTTAGGCTCTCCTGTTATTCTATCATAAGAAAAGAATTCTAAATATTGTGATTTAGATTGAGAAGACTCTAATGCTGCTATAGCAAAATCTAAAAAAGATTTTAAATCTAAAGAAACTTCATTAGCATTAAAAGATTTTTCTATTTCACCTAATGCAGTATCAAGATCAAAAATAAGATTCCTTCTATCTAAATACTTAAGCTCTACTCTATTAGATATAGAATAGTGATATAAAGATTTAAGCTCTCCTATTGTTATTGTTTTGTCTCCAATAGTAACTTCAACATTAGGATCTTGTTCATTAAGTATTAAGTTTTTAATTTGTCTAGGATCTACAATTACAGTTTTATTAGAAGGTGTTACTTGTTGAAGTCTCATATAATTTGCATCTAACGTAGATACATTTCTTGTATTTATAGGAGTTTGTGTATCAAAAATATCTGCATGTGCTGCAATATTTTTATTAAACATTTTAGAAGCAGACTTAGGAACAGCCATTATAACTCTATTGTTTTCTTTTTCCCATGCTTCTAATTTTGTTCTTAAATTATATTGTTTTATTCTATGTGGATAAGGAACTCTTACACCTGTATTTGGATCTATGTAACTATCATCTTCTGGTATAAGGTATGTTTCTGACATTTTTATAAATATACTTCCATCTCCATATACCCACTTTTTAGAGTTTAATTGAGCATCTAATTGTTTATATCCTATACTACTTTTATCAGCAGCACCATACATTTCTTCAGCTGTTATTTGTTCTCCTTTTTCAAGTCTATCTATTAAATTTGCTTGTTGTTTACTTAATTCACCAAGACCAAAATATTTATATCTAAAACCTTTTGTTGTTCCATATACTTGTGCATCTGTTTGAGAAATTGCATCACCTGGTTTTTCAGTATAAAACTCACTGTCAATTTCAGGATCATTAAATACTACCATATCTATTTCTGTTAGAGTATGATAAATACCTAAAGATGGAGCAGTAATTATTGATTTAGCACTTTTACCTGCAGCATTTTGCATCTTAGCTCTTTTAATAGCATCTACAGGATCTTTTATTTTCATTGCTTGATTTCCAAGAAGCAGTTGATTTATAGATTTTGTATTAAGCCAGTTGCTAAGAAATATTTGTTTAAGATTGTATTCAAGTTGATTGGCTCTTAAGTTTAAAGCATCCATTGAATTTTTAGTTTCTGCATTAACACCTCTATCTGCTTTACCTTCTTTTTTATTTACTGATAATTGAGTTTTAATTCTATTGTCAATAAGCTTTTCAGCTTTTATTTTTTTTGTAGTTTTAATAAATTCATCTGATTGAGCTTGCAAAGATTGTTTAATAAATTCTTGTGATGTCATTCCACTTTCGTGTTTAAAGCTTTTAAGAGCATCATTAAAACTTTCACCTTTTCTTGCTTGTTTTTCTAAATGTCTTTTTAAAGAATTATCAAATACATTTCCTTCTTGTTCAAACTCACCTTGTTCTGCTCTTTCTATCTGAGCATCTTCAATAGGTTGTATTTTAATTCTATGTAAAAGATTATTACCATTTCCTTTTACACCATTAAACCATTCTTGTAGTCTTTTGCTTTTTACGTAGTATATATTATTATCATTATCAGTAACTTCAAATTTAAAAACATCATCTGAATCTTTTTGTATTGCTTCTCCTAAATCTTCTATTATAGTATCTATATTAACATCTGTTCTTGTTACTATACCTTGATGAGATACTTGATATTCTAAACCGTCTAATATAACTGTAGCACGTGTATTTTCACGCATACCTGTTATACCTCCTTGTTTCAAAAATACTGTCTGTGTATTACCTTCTTTTGTTAACAAAGGAAAATCAGCTGATCCTAATCTTTTCTTTACTGCATCTGCCGTAACTTCTACTCTTTTATCTGCAGTTCTTCTTATAGTTGTAACTTCTGCAGTTTGTGTTAATTTATATGCTCTATATTTTTTTTGATTTAAATCATTTTTTTTATCATTAACTTCTTCTAAACTATTAGCATCATTAAATCCATCTATAATATCTTCATTTGCTGTTGGGTTTAATAATTTTTCTGTTTCTTCTATAATAATATTATATTCTTTTTCAACCTCTGCAATCCAGTTATTAAGATAATCTTCTGTTATATCAACATCTCCTGTTTTTTTATTTTTTTCAACAGCTATATTTACAGGAGCTTCTATCCAGTCTGAAGTATTTGATTCACTTAAAACTCTAATTAATATAGGTGCTGTTGAAAAGAATCCAGACTTTCCATTTTCTTTAGTGTATTCAATTTGATCTATTTTTCCAGTTACAGGATTATAATTTAGCAAATACATATTTATCATATTAGCTAAAAACTCATTAGGTCTCATATCACCATAACTTACACCTGGCATATTATTAGCATCAAGACCTTTATTTTCTATAACATCTCCATCTTTGGTAGTTGTAGTTGTAGTCTCTTTCATACCTATCATTCTGATAGCTTTAAGTTTTTTTAACTCTCCAAGTTTTTGCATTCTCTTATCATTAGCTAAAAAATTCTGTGCTAAATATCCAGTAGCATCATTATTCATAATCTCTTCTAGTCCACCTTTCTTATTCATTATTGCAATTTTTTCTAAATGATAAGTAGGTAATTGATGAGCATATATATAATTTCCTTTAGGATCTAAAAACACTGTTGTTCCTACAGTTTCATCAAAAGCAGCATTAGAAAGGGCCCATGTACTAAGTCTTTTTCTAATACCTTCTGGTTTTTCTTCTTCAGCTTTTGTGTTTATATCTTCTTGTAAAGCTTCTACTTCTTCTGCATTTTGATTATCTAAAAATAAATTTTCACCCCTTGTAAGAGATTGTTCTAATTCTGCAAGATCTTCTATTGTAATAGGTTTTTCATCAAACAAATCTGTTATAGAAGATTGATAAGGTGTAACAGTATCAGTTTTACCTGTTGATAAAATGCTATATTGTATATATGCTGCACTTAAACTAATACCTGTAAGTTTTTCTAACTCTGTTCCAATTTCTTTTGAAACCTTTTTTAACAACTCATCAGAGATATTACTTTTTCTCATTTGTGATCTAAGTCTGTCTATAACATTACTAAGCTGATTAAATGCTGGAGGAAAAACTGTTACATCTTGTCCTCTTTTATTTGTTTCAATTCTGGGTTTTAATTTTTCAAAAACCTGATCAAATGCTTCTCCCCACAATGCTAATTGAGAATGTGCATCATCTTTTTTGTTTGCTGCAAATAAAGTTGTTTTACCTGAAGACTTATCTCTTAATGCAAATATGTAATCAACTCTAAATTGACTAAAACCTTTTATAACTTTTTGATAAAAAATAGGATCTAAAGGTGTAGGTACAATTCCTTCTTCCATTATTTTAGTCATTGCATCTTGATAACCATTTTGCCCATACATTCTAACAAAAAAGTTTTTAATAACAGCTGCACCATTTACACTTGTTTCACCAAACAATAACATTTTCTTTAACATAGATACTTCATCTACTGCACCTGCCATTGATTTAAGCATACTATTATAAGCTTGGATATAATCAACACCTGTTCTAAGAATTAATTGATCTCTAGGAGCTGCTTCTGGATTAATTATTATATCATTACCATATCTATCTTGTTCTTTAACTGAAGTAGTGGCAATAAATAAACGCAACTCAGTACTAAGATTTTTAAATCCTCCTTGTTGATTTGCTTCATCATCCCATTGTTCACCTCCATTTTCTTCTTTAGTTTCTAATGCATCGTGTTCATCTACATGAGTTTCATATTCTTGTTTAGTTTGAAGTAAATCTAAATACTCTCTAGCACCTTTTCTTATTTGTCTTTTATGATTTTTAAGAGCTTCATATTTTTCTTCTTGTTCAAATATTTCTAAGGGTGAGTTTTCATTATATTCAGCTCTATCTGGATTTTGTGTTTCTACAATTAAATCAACTGCTTCTCTTAAAAGGTCTTTTGGTTTAATTCCTTTTTCTTTAGAAATTTTAGCTTTAGAAATTAAATCCCAATATGCTGCTGCAATATTTCTTGTAAGTTTATCTGATTCATTTGAAGTAAAATAAATTTTAACAGGTGTATCTATTTCTATAATTTCACCAGCTCTTCTTACTTTTTCTTTTTTAACAATAGTTTTCTTAGGTATAATTGCAAATACTGGTGCTGCTATACCTCCATTTGTTTCTGCTAAAGCTTCAGTAAATCTATTTGTTTGTACATTAGCTGTTTTAAATTTTCCTGAATCAATTTTTTCAAATAATTTATCTAATTGTGTATCTTTCCATTTATTAGGTGTTAGCTTTGAAAATATAGATATTATATAATCCATAATTTTTCTAAATAAACTTTTAACCTCTGGCTCAACTTTTGTTTCTTTAGGGTTTATTTTAAAGTCTTCAAACTTATCTGCCATCCATTCTTCAGACATACGTTCTATTGCTTGCTCTTTAGTAAAGTTTGTATATACAGGACTTTGTAATTTAAATTCTTCTATAGCTTTATCTAAACTTTTATTTTCAGATTTCAATTGTGCCATTAAACCTTTTTTACCAGATGCTAAATATTTTGCAATTTCTTGCTCAGTTAGCATTAATCTAAATACAGCATGAAATGCTTCGTGATATCTATAAGGTGAAGTTTTACCTGTGTATATTTTTCCAAAAAACTTTTCATCTCCAGCAACTTTTTGAAGTTCCATTAAAAATGCACCAACAGTAATACCGTTATTTTTAAGTTTTGATTGTAAGGTTTCTATTTCTTCTATACTAATATAATCTGGAAGATTTTGTTTAACCCAATTTATAAATACATTTATATCTTGTACATCTCTACCATCCCAATCATCTTTAACAACTTTTAAAACTGATCTTTCTATTTCATCTATTTTTGCTTTTAATGCAATAATTTGAGCATCCTTTGATACCTCATCAAGTACTTTTCGTCTTAAACCTTTTGTACCTTCAGGAAAAGTAGATTTTATTTTTTCAAATTTTTCAACCCACAATTTTTTATATTCTTTCTTTAGTTTATCTAAATCTTGAACATCTTGTTGATTAAGTGTTGAAGGTGGTGTAAGTCCTTCTTGATTTTCTATTTGTTCAGCTTGAGGATCATTTTGTTTAAGAGCTGCTACATAATTTAATATCTTACGTCTATTTGCTCTTGATTTAAATATTATATCTTCTTGCTTATTTAGTTCTTGTTTTTTATTTACTTTTTTAGCTATACTTTCAAGAACTGCTTCTGGAGTATTTTCAAATCTATTATTAAGAGATTTTTCAAAATTATTTTTATACCATGAATCTATATCAAATGTTGAAGTATCTTCTTCTTGTTGTTCATTTTCTATATTATCAGAAGGATCTGCAGCATTATCTAATATTCTTTGAATACCAGCTGAATCATTAACAACTAAATCCATACGTTGATTATATCTAATCCATGGTTTTATATTAACCATTGTATTGTCTTGTAAATTTTTAAAAGTAGCATCTTTAGGAATACTATCTCTAAATGAACTAACATCTAGTTTAAGATTTGTTTCATGAAACTTAACTTTACCTTTAGATTCTTTTTTAGCTTGTGCTTCTTTTTCATCTATTTTTGTTTGTATAAGTTTAATAAAACCTTCTATATCATTACTTTCTATTTTATCTAAATCTTTAGGATAAATTGTTGCATCATAATCTAATTTAACTTCTACTTTCTTACCTCCTACAACTGTTTTATATTTTCTAGAATAATCAACTTGAAGATTACCAAATTCTGTTACTTCTAATTTTATTGTTTCACCAGGTTTACCAGAAATAAACAAACCTTGAGAAAAACCAAATGCACCTTTTTCACCACTACCATTATCAAGCTCTTCATTAAACTGATAGTTAAATTGTTTATCAACTCTTTCTGGTTGAGAACCTTTTTCTTTTTTAAAATTACCACCTTCATTAACATCTAATTTAGTAAGAGCAACTTGATTTTTAATTTTTTGAATTATATTAGATATTTCTGATGTAGATTTAGGTTTTGCTTTCATTTCTGCAAATGTAATTTCACCATCAGGAGTTTTAATAACTAATACATATCTACCAAAATTATTTTTTAAATCAGCTCTATCTGCTGCTTCTTTTACTTCTCCTCTAAATTTATCATATAAATCTTCTTGCCATTTTTCATCTAGTGGAAAATTAGTTATACGGTCAGCTTCAGCTAATCTTTCTTCTGCACCTAGTTCAGAAACACGTTGATCTATAATATAATATATATCTGTTGGT
>CEOU01002576.1_pt1 | contig 18084 bp, 23 predicted proteins | sample 530731 | NCBI WGS metagenome assembly CEOU01 (sample SAMEA2620894, study PRJEB7988) | marine metagenome | isolation source: saline water (ENVO:00002010), including
GAAAGAATGCAAGTAAAGCGATATTTATTAATAAAATGTAAATGTAATAAAATTGATTATATTCTGTTAACATTCTAAACCACCGACTTTTGTTTGCACTAGCTGGAAAAGAAATAAATACCGCGTTTACACTTTTCTCTTTATCGAGTGGACTAAAATTTTTAAAAATTAGTTCCTTATCGTCGACTTTTATGAAATCGTATTTTTTACATAAGGCATTCAAATTAACCTGATCATCTACACATTTCATTTGTATAGACTCTTTTAATAAAATTGTAAGATGTTTAACATAACCCATGTACATACCAGCATTTGCTACGTCGCTATTATTACAACTACCAAAAACAAATATTTCACCAAATTTATTCATAAGTCGGGGATCTTTTGATACGAGTACTTTACAGTCGTAACTCTCAAAAAGACTCTTAACGTTTGAAATATCTTTATCTATTTTTGTATCGAACCCATCTACAAAAACAATTATATCGTCGTCATTTTTCGTTTCCATGTATTCCAATAGTCCAATAGATTTATCAATGTATCCATTCCATTTCTTACCCATACCAAGAACTTTTACTTTAACACCGTGTTCGTTATTTACAAGTTCTTCAAACATACCCGACGATTTATTCGCATATGTCACTACTTCTAATGTCATTTATATATTACTATATTTAATTTATATAAAGAAATGATTTATTATAATAATAAAAATGATATCCCCCGAAACTCTTCAAATTAAACGGTTAACATTAGATGCGGTTTTACCAACGCGGGGATCACCGGGATCTGTTGGTTATGATTTATACAGTCTCGATGAATTGACTATTGACCCTGGTGCACGTAATATTGTGAGTACGGGTGTTTGTGCGACTGTTCCGTCTGGGTGTTATGGTAGAATAGCGCCTAGATCGGGTTTATCTGTGAAATATGGTATCCACGTTGGTGCAGGTGTTATTGATCCGGATTATACTGGTGAATTAAAAGTAAACCTATTTAATCTCGGGGTTATTCCATACGAAATTAAAAAGGGTGATAGAATTGCTCAATTAATCATAGAAAAGTGTATGACACCTTTTGTCGAGGAAGTGAGTGAATTAAAAAGAACCATGCGCGCGAATAGAGGATTTGGTTCTACGGGTACAATGTAAAATTTTAGTTACCAAATGCGACACCACCCATACCATTCTTAATCCTAAGAATGTTATAGTTGACCGCATATGCTCTGAGAGCCGCTGGAGTATCACCAGAATCTCCCCCATTAATTGTAATTTTAGCGTTATCAATTCTTGAAAAGTTCAAGGTCCCAGTTGGTTGCGATTTATTCATGGTGAGACAGAATGGCCACGTTGTGACTGGTTCAACACTAAGCGTTTCCGAGAGAACGGAGCAGTGTCTCGATGGTACGACTTTATTGTGATATTCGTATGTCATGTTTTCGAAAAGGGTGGTACCGTTAATATACAAAGATGCATCCGTGAACGAGTATTTTGTAGAATGGTCTTCAGCACATGCAATGTGGACGGCCTTAACTGGGTGGTTAAAGTATGTTAAATCAACACTGGTATCGTCTTTAGACATTGGTTGATACTGTGTTTGTGTAATAAGGATTTCGTGTTCGTTATTGGCAAAGAATTCACGTTCTTCCGTGTCAAGGTAGACATAAGATCCATACACCTTTGGTGTGGAGCCAGCAGAAAATGCGGAGTGTAACTTGATTCTGATTTCAACTTCGTGGTATTGAAGACCGACGAGTGGGAGGGATTTGGTCCAGTCTTCACTGAAAAAGAATGGAATGACGTAACTTCCCGAAGATATGTTTTGTGTTGTAGTACCACTACCACCAGAAACGGTACCAGGACCATAGCACGTGGTCGCACACGAAGCTTTCGCTTGGGATTCGTTGTAGAGAACGTTATGGACACCCGCAACAAAGAGAGAATCCATTTTACATACTTCTTGACCACCAACCCACAAAGAAAATTCTGTTGGTGCAGCTGCCGAGCTGAACAAACTTGCGGCGTTATTATCTTTAACGTTAATATTTGTGGCTTCGATCCATACATAACTTAAGAGATCACCCTTGGATCTGATTGGAATAGTAATTTCGTTACTCGCACCAAACGTTCCGATGTAATCCATGCGTTCGGGTTTGATTGCGAAGTTGGTGTGACGTTTATAGTTTTGTCTAAAAAAAGAAACTTGTGGGTCGCCTGTGATGTACACATCTTGGGCACCGACCGATACTAGATCGATTAAAGCAGCTGACATATTTTACTAATATACTATATTAAAAAAATTGAGCGATAACGTAATAAGAGACATGGTTGTTTTTCAAGCACTTACATGGGAAACCGAGGATGATGATGAAAAACATTTAGTACATATTTTCGGTAAGACGTGTGATGGTAAGTCCGTCTGCTTAACAACCGAATTTAAACCGTACTTTTTCGTAAAGTTACCACGCGAAGATCCAAAAACATGGTCTGTTATTTGGTATAATAAAATATGTAAACTATTACCTGAATTGGTACTCGATTATAGTATAGCTCAGTATAAAGATGTTTGGGGATTTCAAAATAATGAAAATTTTTACTTTATGAAAATTGAGTGTCAAACTTTAGGTGATAGGAGACGTGTTGCGAATAAACTAAAACATAAACTTCCTGATGAAATTGTAAAATTGAAGGTTTTTGAATCAAACCTTGAACCTGTCCTGAGATTAATGCATAGAACAGGTATTCAGTCTACTGGATGGTTGGATACCGGTGACGAATGTGAAGTAAATGACATTGCAAAGGTTGATATCGATTTATATTGTAATAATTGGAATAACTTAAAACCAGTTGATAAACCTGAAACTGCACCCTTTGTAGTTGCGTCTTTGGATATTGAGTGTAACAGTTCGACTGGTAAATTTCCTGATGCTGATATAGACGGTGATTGTTGTTTTCAGATAGCCGTTTCCCTTTGTAAATTTGGGTCTGATATACCTTACGATAAAACGTGTTTTTGTTACAAACAAACGGATTCAGATCTAGAAGGATGTACACTGTTGAGTTACGATACTGAGCGTGGTATGTTAGAGGCGTTTAGTAAATATCTTACTAGTAAAGACATAGACATTATTACGGGGTGGAATATATTTGGTTTTGATATGGAATATATAATGAAACGTGCTGAAAAAACACGTTGTAATCATAATTTTTATAAATTAAGTAAATTGAAGTATCACACGTGTAAAATGGTATATAAAAAATTATCATCGAGTGCACTTGGTGATAATGATTTGAAACTTTTACCTATTCCTGGTCGATTTGTTTTTGATTTATTCCACGAGGTTAAGAAGGGGTATAAACTCGATTCGTATAAGCTCGATAACGTTTCTAAATTATATCTCGGTGATCAAAAAATTGATATGCCAGCCAAAGAGATGTTCGCACGTTTTGTTGAGGAAGATCCCGTAAAATTGCGTGAAGTTGCCGAATATTGTATTAAGGATACTTTACTCCCACATAGATTACTTTCAAAACTGTGTACACTTATTAATTTATTGGAGATGGCAAAAGCAACATGGGTTCCCTTATCTTATTTGGTTGAGCGTGGACAACAAATAAAAGTTTTTAGTCAATTAACTAAAAAAGCGCGGGAAATGGGGTACCTCGTACCAACAATTGCTTGGGGTGAGGGTATGGTTGATGGTTATGAGGGTGCTACTGTTCTCGAGGCTCAGAAAGGTGCGTATTATACACCTATAACAGCTTTAGATTTTGAAGCTCTTTACCCATCTATTATGATGGCACACAACCTTTGTTATTCAACTTTGATTATGAATCCCAAGTATGAAGATAAGGAAAGGTACCCCGATTTGGAAATAGAGACGTTTGGTAATTTTAAATTTGTTCAGAATGTACCTAGTCTTTTACCTAGTATTCTTACCGAATTGAAACAGTTTAGAAAACAGGCTAAAAAAGATATGGCAAATTCATCTGGATCACTTAAACAAATGTATAATGGTAAACAATTGGCTTATAAAGTATCAATGAATTCGGTGTATGGTTTTACGGGTGCTTCTAAGGGAATGTTACCTTGTGTACCAATAGCATCGTCTGTAACGCGAAAGGGTCGAATGATGATTGATGATACAAAAAAATATGTCGAGGAGAATTTTCCTGGTGCAAAGGTGAGATATGGAGATACGGACTCTGTTATGGTTGAATTTGATGTAGGTGATCGTAAAGGTGAAGAGGCAATTAAGTATAGTTGGGAACTTGGTGAGAAGGCTGCTTCTGAGTGTACACATTTGTTTAAAAAACCAAATAATCTCGAACTTGAAAAAGTGTATTGTCCATATTTTTTGTATTCAAAGAAAAGGTATGCGGCGAAGCTTTGGACACAAGGTAAAGATGGAAACATGAATATGGATTATATTGACGTGAAGGGTCTTCAACTCGTAAGGCGAGATAATACACCTCACATGAGAGAGGTCTGTAAAGAGTTACTTGATGTTGTTTTGGAGAGTAGTGATACAGGGCCACCAAAAGCCCTAGCTTTACAAAGAGCTATTGAATTATTAGAAGGTGACGTTCCTAATGAAAAGTTAATACTTTCACAACAATTGGGCGATTCGTATAAATCGGAAAATTTATCACATGTCCAAGTTCGTAATAAAATGCGCGAACGTCAACCCGGTTCCGAACCTCAATCCGGTGATAGAGTACCTTATATTCTTATTAAAACACACGATCCACGTGCAAAAGCATATGAAAAAGCAGAGGATCCTAAATACGTTATGGATAATAATTTACCAATAGATTACCCGTATTACTTCCTTAATAAGTTTATTAATCCAGTGTGTGATTTGATTGAACCGTTATTCGATGATCCTAAAGAGGAGATTTTTGGTGAACTTATAACACGAGCAAAACCAAATCGACGTAAACAAATTGTTGATGATCCTAAACAAAGAAAAATATCAGACATGTGGAAGGTAATTAAAAAGTAGGATATATTAGATAATAAGTCACATGGGTTTTCATATATATTCGATACCTCACGATAAGGATATAGAAGATGTATTAGATGTTTCTATAAAAAAACAAACTATTGAAAGGCTATATGATATATATGAAGACATCAGTTCTAATATTCGACGTATAACTTTTGATAAAATAGTTGACGGTTCAATGTTTAAACTTGAATTAATGAAGATTAAGGAGGGTGGTTGTAATAATGATTATAAAGTTAAACGTGTTACTAAAACTAAATTACCAAAAAAGTTAGTGGATCCAATAAAAGAATATAGCGAAGTTAAAATAATGGATAATGTTTATAAAGATTTGGAAAACTGTGCATTAAAAATACACGTAAAACCCAATGAATTCCATCCGTATTACGAACAGTATCATTATGATAATAAGGGTAGACCAAGATGTCGTGGCGTAACAAAAGGTGGTGTGTGTATATGTAAGCGCGTGGATATTAATGAAAAGTATCTTTGTGGATTACACGTGGATCAAAAGATAAATTTACACCCAGTTATGGATATGACATTTATTAAATTAAATACTAAAACGGATAAAACTAATAAACCTATTAGTTTAGGTGGTTTGACAATGTAATAAAAGTGGTTTAAAGCTTAAAATACATTTTTAATAAGATGAATAAATCGGATATCTTATTACATTCTATAGATTCCTTTTATCAAGTTTCTACTAACAGAGATGCTCTTAATCAAATACTAACAAAAACCGGTGGTATTTCTCTTAGAAACCTCGAGTGGTTTATAACAAATTATTCTAAAAAAAATAACTTATCTTATAAAACTGGTGATGGTAAAATATTTAGTGTTCACTGTGCTTATAAATCAAGTTTAGACGGGTATAGTAAAAAATTATTCGATCCATTCTGTAGATCAAAAAAGATAAATTATGTTATACCCGGGACAACTGATGAAATTAGCACAACTGTAGCACAGTTAAATTTCATCAGATGGTGTATTAAAAATAATATAATTGATTATATTCGTGATCATAAAAAACAATTATTTAATAAGCATAATTCATGAAACCATTTTCAAAAGTAAATGTTTGGTAACCAACGTAATAAATGTGTAATGTATACGTTTTTGTTAGACCATCTTTCATTTTTATGTTTAATTTAGTTCTATTTGAACGTAAATTTGTAAAATCCAAACTTCCCGATGACTCCACATTAACCGGATTCATCGAGAAAGTATATGTATATATGTTCCTGAAAGGTCTAGATAAACGACTCGTAAAAGGCACTATATATTTATAATATTTATGATCACTATCTTGTAAACCTGGTAAATCTTCACCATTAACGTAAAGTTTTGCGCTACTCATAGGTGGATTGTAAAACTCATTTTCAATTGTAGATGTCATACTAGATGAAAAATTGAATCGATTTTGGTAATAATATTCTGCGTCGGGTGTAGTGTTAGTTTGAGAAGATTCTCGTGATACATTTTCGTTTTCAAAATCTGTATTTCTGAGAAACCAGTTTATAGTTTTAACGGGTATATTTGGAACGAGATCTATATTAGCTTCTTTCATATCTGATGTTATTTCTAAACTTGGGTGTTTTTTAACAATATCGGTAATGAAAGTATATTTTTTATTTTTAATAAATGTTCTTTCACTTGGTTCTATTGTTATTTCTTCCGTTATTATATCAAATGAGTTTACAGTTAAAGTAGATGGTTCATCCGTAAAAAAGGATTGTGGTTGAAATTCGAATTCGAATTCAATTTCCTGTTTATGAATAGCACATAATGGAAAGTATGGTCTATTTGGTTTATTTGTTTCATATTCATCGTTTTCATATTTTCTAGAAAAGAAAAATGGTATTGGTATAAATAATTCGGATGTGTATTGTCCCAAATCTATATTACCTTGACTAATCGTGGATGTATCTTCAGCTATATTCCTGTTTAGTGTATACCTTTTTGTTCTTTTTTCCGATTCGTCTAAATATAATTCATCGTAAATTATACCCCAATCCATATTGAATTTTTCAACTATAATTTCGTCTACACGCATAGTTACAGATTTAAATATATGACGACCAAGTTGATCTGCGTAAGTATAATGACCTGAAGATACACGTGGCATTTTTATAGAAACGTACATGTTTGATAATAAGTCACCCATATTTCGTGGTTTAAATTTTACTTTTATAGACTTGTTGAATGGCCATGATGAATTAGCATCATCTGGTTTCGATACTTTTGTATTTCTATGAAATTTTATGAAATTAGAGTGTTGTTTTAAATCGTATTTAAAGAATGATTTATGAGGATCTTTATCGATAAGATATGTATCTTGTTTTCCTATAGCATTTAAAGAAACTATAGATCCTGTGTCTGGACCAGATACGTCACACATACTAATAAGTACTTATATATTTTTTAAATATATTTATACTATATTAATTCTGTTCCATTTTTACATTTTAATGCATATTTTTTTAAATTTTCAAACCAATAAAATAATTCGTCTGAAGATATAGAAAGTGTTTTTCTATTCATATTTAACATTCCACATTCTCTTAAACGCAATTCTTCTATACTTGGTTTTCTATAAAATTTAAAACATGAATAACATGTTCTTCTCATTTTAGATTTAATGTATTTATAATACGTTTCATTGTTTGTTAAAAATAATGGTTTTATTTTTTTATATTTTCTAATTATAATTTTTTCGTCAGAACTTTCTGATTTTATATAAGGTTTTAAAGGGTTTTTGCATAAATAACATAAACCTTTACATTTAATATACATAAAAGATATATAGGTTATTCTTTTATGTCCATTGATTATTATAACACCGTAATAAATCCAGATGGTTTACCTGTATTGGGTATAAATAATAATGTTGAAAAACCACCACCTTTACCTAATCCACAAACACACACCGAGACAGAACCGGATTCATCAATTGAAAATAGACGTGCGATAACAGTTGAAATACGTTCAGTCTATAAATTATTATCAACTTTTATGTTCTCCTTGACATTTTCTTACTTTTTATTATTTCCTTTTGGGTACGTAAATACGGTAGATATGATAATGTCTATAATTTCTCATTATTACATATTTAAAAATGATGTTAAGTTTTTATCAATTCACACGATATATCTTATTTTAAGATTTGGTATAGCTATTTATTTAAAGTTTATTGAATATTTAGGGTATTATTTTGTATATTCTTTTATAAATACGTGTACAATTATAACCTTAGTCAGTGATCATAATAATATTATTAGATCAGAATTTCAAAGAAGAATTGATAATGTTGTATGACCAAAAAGATTTGGAAATAGCTAAGGGTTTATATAAAAATCACGATGAAAAATGTGAACGATTTGCGAGAAGTATTCATAAACTTAGAGAATCTCGCAAACAGTACGATGATAAAAGAGAAAAAAGTAAAATTATATTTTTGGAAAATGCACCCGAGAAAAGTTTGAATACTAAAAATTTTTCAAATATATGTCAGGCGGTTACACTTAAAGGTAAAAAGTGTACGTTTAAAGCATCTTGTGGTAATTTTTGTAAAAAACATGCACCTAAAAAATAAATGTAATGTAATAATAAATGTTAGATCAAGAAACTCTCAGACCTGTTATAATATCTATGGCCCTTTATCTCGCAATTTCACAAATTGTTCCAGAAATTTTTAAAAAACCAACCAATATTAAGATCATAGATGACATCGTTGCCATGTTAATCGCACAAAGAGGTTCACTTACTTCCGGTACTATTCTCACTGGACTTATTGTGTTGATTACCAATTATGTTAACGACGAATTCCTCTAAAACGTTTTCCTTAGACGTTAATCTACGGGTTTTGGGGTGATCCATATATCGTATTTTTTTAGTATACGCATCTTCCATGAATTCCATAAGTTGTTCCATGTTTGGTTTTCCCCAAAGCATACCTTTTTTGTAAAGAAAATCATCCGCAGGCAATTTCTGAAGTTCACAATTTATAGTGTATGGCGTTTCTATATATTCTGTTGCACCACCATAATCTGTTATGATTACAGGTTTGTTTCTTAATGATGCTTCTACGGCTCCCATTCCTACACCTTCGGATGAAGAAAAGCTTATGTAACAATCTGATTTACTATGTATTTCTTCCATAACTTCATCAGATACTAAATCATTTATTACTATAACGTTTGGTACAGTTATTTTAACTGGTTGTTTACACGTTGCTTTAACTATAAGTCTTGCATCTGGCTTGTTAAGTCTTATAAATGCCTCTAAGATTTTATTAAAATTTTTCCTTGGATCATAAACGTTACCGATATGGTAAAATGTATAAGGTCTATTATCTGGTATATGTGCATGTATAACATAAAATTTTGTTTCAGGAAATTGTCTTTCGAAAATTTTTTTACAGAATTCACTTGGTACGGCTATTTTATCGAATAGTTTAAAAAGTTTACCGTAATCTTCGTGTACAGTTTCAGTTTCACACACTGTCATACATGCAACATTTTTTATTTTACTTTTGATTTCTGGTATTTTATCTAACCAATGTTTTACAGGAAGTGCAAAAATAAAAGCCGATTCTGATTCTGGTATATGCTCGTGTATTTCTATATACTTAGTATATCCTACTTTTGGAAATATATCCATATATTTTTTACAGTGTTGTCCAATTCCACTCAGGAGAGTTGGACCGATGAATAACATTTAGTATAAAGATAATCTTTCTTTTATATATATTACATCATGGATAAACAATTTGAAGAAAGATTGAAAGCAAGACTAGCAAATCGGGCACGGGAAAGAAAAAATATGATGGCTGGTCGTAGACCGGATGATGATGGTTCAGCCCCAGCTCCAGCCCCAGCCCCAGCCCCAGCCCCAGCTCCAGCTCCAGCTCCAGCTCCAGCACCAGCTCCAGCTCCAGCACCAGCACCAGCGAAGAAAGCCGCTGCACCAAAGAAGAAAGCCGCTACTAAAAAGGCGTAATAAATATTAAAATCTAGGTTGAATGGGTATTTGTGGTTGTGGGACTTGAACTTTACGGTTTAAGAAATAAAATCCACCACCGATTATTCCTAAAGTTAAAAAAAGATAGAATAAAGGTATTTTTTTCCTTTTTTCTTTTTCCATTTTTTCGATATCATTCTTATCGGGGAGTTTCTCAACATTTATATTGAGATCATCTATTTTTCCGATAAGTTTGTGTAAAGCTTCTAATATTTGAACTTCTCTATTTACAGGTTTTTCTTTTACGTCTATTGTTGTAATTTCTAAAGTCATAAACCATTCTGCATCGGGTTGTAATTTTACATAATCACCATTACCTTGTAATTCGTATAATTCAAAGTTAAGTTTTTGTATGGATATAGGGTTAAATAAAACTGTTGCTCTATTAAATCCTTTCCATTGTTTATCGTGCATTTTATGATTAGAATTACCGTCAAATTGTCTTTCTAACGCCATACGATTTAGTATTAAACCTTTACGTTCATCGAGTATTTGTGCAGGTTTTGGTATATCTTCACATACTATGTCTACGTATTTTGCACCGTTACCTGTACCACCACTTGATGTACCTACTTGTGTTAAATAGAAATCAACTACTTTGAAACCACACACTTTACTCATATCAGATATATGCGTGTTAGAGGTTAAGTTAAAGTCAACCGAAAATGTATTATTTGTACCCGTGACATAATTTGAATCTATTGATATGTATTGTATTTTTTTAGGTAACTCCTGGAGTGAAACCATCTTGTATTTAGTATATAAAAAAATAAAACTAAATATAAACAGTTAAATGTTTACTTTTTATTCAAGTATATGTCAATTTTTTAAAACAAAAAGTAATAATTCTTTACGTAGTCACCCTTCTAACGACTCGGTATTACAATCACCTCTACCTTCTATAACTAAAGATAATTACGATATGATGTTATCGCCATCAAGTTCTTTTAGTGAATTTTTAGCTATGAACGAAATTGGCGAAATGGTTGTAGTAGAGTATCCTAAATTCGATAAATCTTTTATGCATTATCGTCCTAAGTTAAAAAAATATAAAAAAGAAAATTATTATTATTAAACGAATAAAATGGATTACATGCATTTACATACCGACGATTACAAACTCGCTTTCTGTCAAGCAACAAATGAACTTTGTGAAGATGTTCAAAGAATCATCTGGGACATGTCACAGAAATACGAAACGCATAATCTTGTGTGTCCGGGAGCTCCAGAACGAATCACTAGAAAAAATTCACATCTTCCAACTGAAAGACTCGAAACACTGGTTAGAAAATGGAGAGAAAAGTGGGGAGAACCCGATAGTTTTTAAACACTAATAAAGGAATAATTCTTTATAATAAGTAAAATGAAATATACATCACAACCACGTACATTATTATGTTTATCACCCCAAAATCGCCGTAAAGTTATAAAGTGTGTTAATAAACAAAACCGAATACGTCCTCCAGTTCATGAAGAATTAAGGGAAGAAATATCAACACCTCTACACGATTCCCAGTTAAAAACCTCAAAACAATGGTTTAATAGTGAAAAAGAAAACCAAATTGTTTCTAATAATGAACTATATGAGCGTATGAAATTACTCGCTATTGAAGAATTTAATCAAGAAGATTTTATACGTAAAGAGTACGATTCGTATTCACTTATTCTTTATAAAACACTTGTCACAGAAGTAAATTTACAGAGACGTGAATTGAAATATATTTCTCTTTTTGGTGATAAATGGAGATCTACGGATGAAGATTTTATGATTAAGCAACGTATAGATACATCTTTGGGTAGAATTGAAAGATTTTCAAAAAGAGAACGTTATTTCAAGAAAAAGTATTTTCAAGATTCGAATTATTTAATTAAGGGTATAGATATAATGTAATGTAATTTATAGTATGTTAAGTATAATAAATCCTGGTAGCAGAACACTCAGAATATCGTGTCCTACAAAAAGAAAAGAGGGAATAGTCGAGTATGAAAATATAAAATCTAAAATAAAAAAATCAACTTTAAAATACGGTACCGCAGTTTCTACGTATCATTTTATTTTTCATACACCCATAGACGGTATATCTGCGAGTTTAGGGACTATTGCTTCTTATATTTACGTAGATTCACTTTCATCGTATGTTGATAATATAGAAAAATCACTTGGTTTGAATAAAAGGTTATTTGTACCAACGTGTCTTGCATTATTTGAGTCTATATGGAATTCACACGATTTACCTTTTGATTTCAATATGGGTGCAACACTTTTTGGTTTTTTAGTGTATAAAATGGCTTTTTATCAGATTTTAGCAGAAGAAATTTTATCGAATAACGAAGACCTAAGTCGACTAGATGAAATGTAAAAATTCAATTAAATAAAAACAAAAAATAATATTTTATAATGTCTCTTTATTATCAGCTTTTGAAAAAACACACTAAACTCGAAGAAGTTAAAGATATGAACGATGTCTTTTCAAATATTTTGAGTGGTCGTGAACTTGAAATGGAAATTTGGGGACTTAAACCGAATGAAGATTTTCCATGGGAATCTGAAGATTCTAAACATAATTACCTTGGTTTTATTGGTTTAAGTAAAATGGGAGTTCGTGATGATATTCGAACTGTTGAGTTTTATCACGAAAATAAAGGATGTGAAGAAGTCATGCTCCCATTTCTTGAAATACTTTCATCCAAATTAAATTCGGATGATAATGAAGTTAATATTCACGCTAAGCGTGTTATAATTATTCCTCGTAATATTTCAAGCAATGATAGGGATTTATGGACTCAATATTTACAGAAATATTTTACAAATATTGAATCTGGTGAACGTTTTATCGATAAACACAATATAAAAATGAGAAACGTTGGTAATTGGGGGGAACTTCTCTATACCATGCCAAAAACTGAGATGGATGAATAAATTAAATAGTATACACATTCAAATAATTAATCTTACTTAAACAAAAAACACCATGTTGTTATATATACAATGAATAATCTTACACACGAACTTTTAAAAAACTGTACCACGCTTGTCAAACTTACTCATTTAAATAGTTTATGCACTAAATTAGTTAATAAAACGTCTGACGTTTACGGTCTTCGCGCTGAATTTGGATACCCGGAAAATCTCATACCTTCTAATAATAAAAGGTTTCTCGCGTATATAGGTATTTCTAATAAAAAACTCGAAACGTCTTATGGACAAGCCCATTTTATTACTTTTTTTCACGAACCTAAACACCAATTTTATAGATCTTCGGTCGGTGTTTTAGAACACATGTATAATATTTATATGGAACAACAAAAAGATGAACTTATCGAAAACGGATTTAGAGAAGGTGAAAACTTTTCTGTTGAATTATTTCCCGGAAAAATTGAATACAAAGATGTTGTTTATTGGAAATATGTATTCCAAGATGATTGGGACGTGTGTGATAAAATTTCCATGGATGATCTTATCGATGATTATGAATTAAAAAAATATATTGATTGGAATTTACTTTATAACATTTTACCCGAAAATATTGACGATGTTAACGAAATGGACGACTCTTTAGACGGTGACTTAGAATCTGAAGAGGAGGACATTATTGATAGCGATGAAGAAGAAACGGATGACGAAATTGAAGAAGGTGAAATTTTGAGTGATTCCGAAACCTAAGTAGAAAAATAATACAATTAAAATTAAATAATAAATGCGACCAAACTGTCCCTACGAGAACTGTTATTGCAGAGCTGGTAAGAACGGATTCTGTTTAAAACATAAGGAAATCGGAGAAGCTATTCAAGCACTACTTTTATTGAAAAAAAGTAAATAATAAATGTCTACTACAAAAGATAAACATCCCGAACTTTATACTTTTTTGGGTCATTATACGAAAATTTGTAACGAACTTTTGTATTATAAATCAAAGTGTATGGAATTGGAAAAAGAAAAGTTCGATAAATTGAAAAAAGAAAATAATAGTATACCTGTTCGAAAACGCGTGACTAAAGTTGTTAAGCAATGGGCTATAGATACGAGATCTAAAGAACTTGGTTTAAAGGGAATTACTACATGGAGACAGTTGGCGTTTCACGACCCCTGTGTTTCTAACGAATACGAATTTTATAAAAGTTATCTCGAAGAATTTAATAATAGACTCTTAAAAAAATAAATATAAATTGTAATAATGTCTACTAATACTACCAATACTAATGCACTTCATAAAATCATGACACTTATAGATAATCATTCGGAGGAAATACCCGAAGGTGATTATTTAGATATGTGTAATACACTAAGAGACGTATTTAGAAATAGAGAATCTATACCTCGTAGAAATCGCACATTACCATCTAGTTTACGTATTAACCCAATGGATATTATTTTTGAACGGTGTATGGTTCTCGTTAGAAAACGTAAAGAATATAAAAAACTTATTGATATTACAAAACCACGTGTTAGGATAACTTCCCGTGTTAGGCGAGAAGCTATTCACGCATATTGTAGTGCTTTAGAATTACCACTTTGTAATACTATCGAGGAGTTAAATGTATTGGGACATAACCCACGATGTGATTTTTTTAAAGAATATTTAAATTTAACCAATGTTCATAGATCACGTCAAAGGGAATTGTATATACAACAACTCGATGAATATGAACATGAAATTATTAGAATTCACAATTTTAACAACTCAGTTTATGGTTTAATAGACGATTTTTATAGTGTTAATGTAGACGGTGTTCCTCCACTTAGATAAAATAAAAAAAATAAACCTAAGTTCAAATAAGAAATAATAAAAAATAATATATTAAAAATGGACGAACTTACCAATTTAATGCGTTTGATTGATTTGAATTCTACAGTAATACCGGAAGGAAATTACCTTGAAATGTGTAATTCGATTAAAAAAGTACACGAGTCTATATCTCGTTCTAATTCGAATTATGATTCCGAAACAGATGAAGATGAGGAATTTATACTAAGACACATCATGACTAACGATACAAGACCACCTATACCATTTTCACCGATACGAACGGAAAGGGGGAATAGATATAGATATTACGAAAATGATGACGATGAATTACAAAATGCTGACGCGGACGCACCTTCGAATCAAAGTGATGACCAGGACGACGATGATGTTCTCATGGCCGATGTTGATGAGTCGAACGATATCGTTAGCATGTTATTACCGGAAATACAGGTTCCGAGAGAAATGTTGAACGATGAAGGGTTTATGCGAGATATGAGAAGACTTCAAATAGCTTCACGCCCGTATGACGAGGCTGAAATTCGAAGGTTGGATGCTCGTATTAGTGAAACACAAAGACTTATTCGTAATACTAAACCGAGACAAAGAATTACAGCAAATCTTCGAACGATGGCCGTTAAAAAACGCGCGAGTGACCTTGGTATTCGTTTATCGAGATATACCATTGGAAATCTTTTGGATAAGGGGCACAATGTAGGCAATGAAAGGGAATTTTACAAAGCCTACCTTGATGAATATAACAACGAGATTGAACATAAACTGAACGATTTGAACGACGAATTAATTGAATTGATTCGAGATAAAAATTCCCTTTTGGAAGATATGAACACCGTTTTTTAGACTAATTTTTATTTAAATGTAATTTTACACCATTTTTCATTCATATTACCTAACGGTGAATATTCAAAAAGTAAATGTATCAACGCACCCGATAGTATCAAAACACCAGTACCTTTATACACGTATCTCGTTATTCCCATAAAAATCAATTGTAACATTATACCGATAAAAAGTGCTTCGAAAATAACAGATGTTACTGGTCTGGTATTCATTTTATATATAGTTTTATTTTAATTTTCAGGAGAGTGTGTGTAAATAAATTATCTCATTCTATATAAAATGATAACACGTAGTGAATTGTTTATCATATTATGTATACTTTTGATCGTATATATATTATACAAAAACCGTTATACCAAGGAAAAATATACAATAGGTGATGTAACTTTTAAATGGAAAAATAAGGGATCTATTGAAGGTATAGTGGATAAATGGATTCTGAGTTTTGAAGGTGATGTACCTAAAGACGATATGGAAATTACGAAAACCGATAGACCGGACCTGTTTAAAAATTTTACAAATAATCAGGTACAAATCTTGGATGGGTATACGTTTGATAGTTACCCGAGTAATGGTTTAACTATAAAACTTTATTACAATGAAAAAAACGATAATAATGTTCTTTTAACAAAATCAATTCCATTTGATCAAGCCAAAATAGTTGCGGATAGAGGATTTTTTAATAAGAAGGACCGTACTAAAGATTTGTTATTTCAACAAATGACTAAAGCAACTACCACTACGTATAGTCTCTACGAGTACGACTTTATATATAATGTCAAAGCAGATTCTGCGACTAATGTACAAATGGGTATGAAAATTCAATGGATAAAAGTTGACGGTGAGTTATTGACAAGCCAAAACGATGACGACGATCTATATTTCAAAATGCATATAATGCCTAAAAGTGAAGGGAACTCAGGTCCAACACCAGAAAAATTATTAGAAAACATGACGAAAGATGAGAAGTACACGTTTGGGACTGATTCCGGTTATAATACATATGCACAATGGTGGCGTAGCTATACAGAGGGTGAAAAAATATTTACCATTTATAAAAAAAATAGTAAAATTAAAAAAATAGAAATATCGTATAACAGACCTAAAGATGCACCTGGTTGGAAAATAAAAGAAAATTCAAAATTAATGATTAATGAAACTGGAAATCGAGGGGAGTCGGGGAGTTCAAAAAACGTTACGTACACTTATACTATACCCGATTCTCCTATAAAACTAGACGATACTGTCAATGAGACTTGGTTTGAGTGGGACGGGAACGCGACGGATAATGGTTATTTCAATTCGTCTAAAATGGAAAATAATTGGGTGAATATTAACGACAAGACGGGCTTAGCGGCCAAATTGAAGGGTGCCGCGATTCAAGAAGGAATAACACTCGCACAATGTCAAAGTCTATGTGAGAAGGAGGACGAGTGTAAAGCTGTAGAATTTACAGAAAAATATGGAGATTGGGAAACTTCTTGTGCTTTAACCAAGGTTCGTCCTACAGAAGATAACACAACAACGACTGAATTAGAACGTAAGATATGGATCCGTCCTGATCCACCTGCTCCACCTCCTCCACCTCCTGCGACCGATGCGACCACCTCTACAGAAACTACATGGAAAATACATGATAATACGAAGTTTAAGACGGGGACGTGGAATGAAAATATTATAGAAAAATTTGAAAATGCAACGCTCAATAAATGTAAATCCGAGTGTGAAAAAAACCCTCAATGTAAATCTTTTAATTATGAGACTTTAGAACCGGGTAACAGAAATAATTGTTACACGTTTTCAACTAAACCAACAGGTAGTAATAATAAGAATCCGAGTAGTAATTATTCAAATTGGAAAATATATGAACAGACCTCTGATAAAATTGTTTCTGAATCAGGACTAGGACTTCCGAGTGAAGTTTATATAAAAGGGCGGGATGATAAATGGTGTGATACGGACAGTGGCTTCGCTCACACAATGCGGTGTATTAAATCTTCTAAGGATTCGGGGAAGAAGTTTTATTTATTAGATAATGGTGATGGTACATATGCAATAAAAGGGGGTAGTGGCCCTAAATATTGTGCAGATATGGGTAACAATATTCGGTGTCAATATAACACGATTTCCGATCAGAACTATCAGCGTGGTAAGTATAAAATTAGTTATAATGATGATGGTACATATTCAATAATAGGACCTCAAAAAAATAAATATTGTGCATCTGACAATGATGGTAAAAATATTAAATGTGATAGAGGTAGTATAGGGGGTTGGGAAAAGTTTAACTTTTATGATGCAGAAACTGGTCTATTAGTTACTTCCCCTACTTCTTCCACTACTTCTTCCGCTACTTCTTCAACTCCTCCCGCTGCTTCTTCCGTTACTTCTTCCACTGCTTCTTCCACTCCACCTCCTCCACCTCCTCCACCTCCTCCACCTCCTCCA
>CEOU01016991.1_pt1 | contig 18046 bp, 33 predicted proteins | sample 530731 | NCBI WGS metagenome assembly CEOU01 (sample SAMEA2620894, study PRJEB7988) | marine metagenome | isolation source: saline water (ENVO:00002010), including
AGAGATAGAACTGATTATTGGAATCGTAGATTGTATGGTAAGGATATCAAATGGATTTACTTTCAATATGCGTACCACAAAAATCCAACACATATGGTAGTAGAAGTAACCGATGTTAAGATTACGGATAGATGGGAAATGCATTTAGGAAAAATAATTCATTTAGAAAATAAACATTTATGAGTGGTGAGGAAATAATAAAAAGATTAGAAAAGGTTAAAAAGCTAATTGATGATGATAACATTAAACAAGCTAAACTAAATATCAATTATATAGTAGATGATATCTTTATGTACAAAAACAATTGTTTGTGAAGTATTGGAAAATTAATTTAGCTCAATCGAAATCTTTTGATTTGGATATTGTATCTTATTATAATATGAATGAAGATATAATTGAAATAATGAGATTGCAAAAAACAGAAATAGATTGGGATGATATGTACACAATCAAAGATGCTAAGCAAAGATTTAACGATGGATTGTTTTGCCATATACTATTTGATAACGATTATCCAATTGGGATTCGTTGGTTTTATGAAGTAAGACCTAACCTTTATGGATTTAATTATTTTATAAGTAAAAGTAGACCTGATGGTATATCACATAAGTTCTTTGAACAATCCAACAGAACATTATATAATAAAGGATACCAAACATTAACAGCATATTGTGATGATTGGAATGATAAAATGTGGAATAGAGTGAATAAAACAAATGGATTTCAACCAATATCAGTTCATATGTTTAAAGATATGATTGGAGCCGCTAAGAAAAAAACTTACTTTTAATTTGGATATTTAAAATATTTTTCGTATATTTACATAGTAAATACCATAATATGAAATTAGAATACGACCCTAATAACCCATTATCCGATGAAGAATTGGATAAAATAGCAGAAGAAGATTTCGATAAGTTCTTAGAATATTTAGATTCTAAAACAGCATATCTTAAACAATTCTCAAAACCATTAGATGCGTATCATCTAAAAAGATTCGCAGCTCAAGCTAAGATGGAATCTACTGGTGAATCACTAACTACTGAAGAAATAAAGAAACTTCAAAAGCAAGGTGAAAAGAATGATGCTGAATCATTTGATGAAGAAAAGCATAAAGAATGGATTGATAAAAAACACCATATGTTAAAGAGTGGTAGTATGGGTGTTAAGAATATAAAAACTCACCGCTCACAATGGTTTGATTAAATGGAATTTCAATTAGATTTACATGGAATGACTCACAAAGAAGCAGTAAGTAAATGTGAGAACTTTTTGTTGGAAATATCAGTTACACCATATTTTGATGCAACTGTAATAACAGGTAACTCACAAAACTTACAACAAAAACTTATAAAGGAAGTATTGGAAAAGTACAACTTTACTTATTACATTCCTTCTTGGAATCAAGGACAAATAATAGTATCACAATGAAAAAATTAGTATTTTTAATAAAGGAGACAAATAGTGCTCCTAAAGTTATAGAGTTTATAACAGATAGAACGCCGGAATGGACAATTGAACAATATGGTAGAAATAGATTACCATTAGAAATGGAGTTAATTAAAGATGAAGAAACAGAAGAAAAAGAACCCGTATCAAGAGAAGTTGACTTGGGACTCTACGATATCGTTGGGTGAGATGGCTCATGAAATAGGAAGGAAGATGACCGAAAAGGTTGTTAAAAGTAAAAGAGATTATACTCGTAAAAAGAAACATAAAAATAAATCTGAAGAAGATGGAAGTTATTAAACATATATTAGGAATTTGTGGAGAACATTGGCACCCAAATATTTGGACTGCTATGGCTGGTTCACCAATTATAGCATCAACTGTTTACTATGTTAAATGTAAATGTGGTGGATTGTTCTTTCACAAAAAAAATTGTAAAGAGGGGAATTAGCTCAGCTGGCTAGAGCGCTTCGCTTGCACCGAAGAGGTCATCGGTTCGACTCCGATATTCTCCACCAGGCCCGTTCGTCTATCGGTTAGGACGTTAGGTTTTCATCCTAGAAAGAGGAGTTCGATTCTCCTACGGGCTACAAAATTATGAACTTAAACGATATATCACATCTAAAATTAAATGTAGATATTGATTTAAAAAAACTCAAATCAGAACTGAGTATTTTAAATAAATCATATAGATACGAAAACTATCACTCTATATTTTTTGGGGCTAAACGAAAATACAAAAAGGCTTGGAGTGGTATATCTTTATATGGTACTGATGGAACTATTCATAATGATTTTTACGAAGGTTCACCTGATTCAGGCGTAATTAAACCTACTGAACTACAAAATGTTGTTCCGTATATGTTTGATGTTGTTAATAGTATTTATGGTGATTCACCAAAGACTAGAGTAAGATTAATGAGAATAGCTCCAAAGAGTTCTTTACTATGGCACTCGCATGTACAAGAGCATGGACAAGAAGAAACAGAACTAACAATACAAATACCAATAAACTGTCCAAAGGGCTTTAAATATTGTGTAGTTGATAAAGATGAATTTAAATGGTGGAAACGATTTCACAAACCTAATTGGTTTAAAACTTGTAAAAGTTTTGAAATGGAAGAAGGTAACGCATATTATTTTAATAGTTATCATTATCACAATGTTTATAATCCAACAAACGAGTACAGAACCTCAATAATGTTTTATGTAGATTTAAATCATCCACATATAGAAAATATAATAAAATCATCATTATGAGGTATCCTCCATATAAAAGACCAATAGAAAAAGTAAATGGAAACCTATATATAGTGCATGCCGAATATCCCCAACACAAAATTAAAAACGTTAGTTTAGTGAAAGAATGGCTAGGGGTGGATACAGTGTTTAGACAACATTCTCAGAATACTTATGTATTTTGTGAACTAATAGAAGATATAGAATTTGAAGAATTATGAATTGGGTAGATTACTTTAGAAACCTAGCACACAATGTTAAACTTAAATCAAAGGATGAGAGAACACAAGTTGGTGCCGTAATAGTTGGTAAGGATAAAGAGATTGTATCTACCGGCTATAATTCCTTTCCAAGAGGAATTGAAGATAATAGAAAAGAAAGACAAGAAAGACCAGAAAAGTATTTTTGGTTTGAACACGCTGAACGAAATGCAATATATAATGCAGCTCGTATTGGTGTATCAACAAAAGGGTGTACTATGTATTTAACTTGTGGCATTCCTTGTTCAGATTGTGCAAGAGGAATCATTAATGCTGGAATCACAAGAATCTTTTGTGAAAGAGCAAGCGGGCCATCATCAACAATTTGGAGTGAACATGCTGAAAGAAGTTGGGAGATGTTAGAAGAGGCTGGAGTAAATGTTCAATTTTACGATGAATCAACTTTTATATGAAAGGGTACATCATAACATTAATGAAATCTAAACGTAGTGTTGAGTATGCTGATAAGAGTATATCTACCGCAAAAAAGTATGGGGTAACAAACATAGAAAAGTTTCCAGCAACAGATAGATACAATGTTTGGAAACGATATTGTGATGAGAAGCTTACAATCAGAGATATGACAAAAATAGGTATGGGATACCTATCATCAGAAATAGCAACATTTTTTTCCCACTATGATTTATGGACAAAATGTATAAATCAAAACGAACCCATTCTAATATTAGAACACGATGCTCACTTCACCTCTAAAACAAATATCAACGAATATGATGGATTTGATGGAGATATTCTTAACTTAGGATTTCCAAGTTGGGGTAGTATGGATAGAAAGGATAAAAAAATAGAATCAGAATGGAACAAAAAACCATCTGGTATTTTACTAAGAGAAAAGTGTGAAGGAAAACACAATCAAATGAAACCCTGGTTAGATGGATTTTGTCATTGTGATACTTCATTCCTATACGGAGCGCAATCATACATAGTAACACCAAATGGAGCTAAGAAATTATTAAACGATGTACCAAACGGAATATTACCAGCTGATATTTTTATAAGACAACAAATTGTAGATATATACGATTTATTACCACACCCATGTAGACAACTAAGTGAAGTATCTTATATACAACGAAATAACAGCGATGAAACAACTAACGCATCAAACTATGCTTGGGATTACTAAATACAAAAAAACTTTATATAATGAAGCTGTAATAGATACATCAACTAATACAGTTATATTTCCGCATAGTAAAAATTGGAAAGAGTTCGAAGAATGGAAAAAAGATAACCCAACAGAGTATTTAAAAATTACACAAGATAAAAACAACAAACTTCTATGGAATGGTGGGTTACCAATAAAAGATAACAATACAGAAGTAAGATATGATGAAGAAGGTACTTTAATTAGTATGAAAAAATATATAGATGGTGGATACTTGTGTAAAGAATATCATTCGAATGGTCATATAAAATTAGAATCGAAAACAACAGAAGATAATTTAGTATATGAAAAAGAATATCACATAGGTGAAGAACATCCATTTAGGACTATTATAATTGATGAATTTGGAACAAAAACAGAATCAGTATATCATAGTAAAAATGTACTAAGAAAAAAAGTATTAACAGTCTTTCCAAACAAAACAATATCACATTTCGATACAGATGGTAATTTGTATAAGCAAATACATAAATCAAATAATAAAAAGATAGTTAGAAAATATTTTAAACCACCAATAGATTGGAATGATGAATCAGATATTGTTCAAAATTTAGAAACAGAACTAATAACTAATCTATCAACCAATACAACTAAATTTACAGAATACTTTCCTAATGGAAAAATTAGAGCAAATGGTTCTTTAGATAAGAATGGAAAAATGCATGGTAAGTGGGAGTGGTACTCAAGACATGCAAAGGAAGGGCAAGTTGAATCAATACATAATTTTAGAAACGGAAAACTACTAAAAGGTTCTAAGTTGTTTATGGAAGATGGAGGACAGTTTTACGAAAACAAATCAGGTAATTTAATATGAAAGTAAGTATAATAGTTCCGTTCGCAGCTACTAATCACGAAAACCACCAGATGGGGCATTTGTGGAATTTCTCTGAGACTAATTACGATAACATAGTATTAACAACTATTGAAGTTATTAGAAACATAAATAAAGTTTTGTGTAATACAAATAAGGAAATAATATTAGTTGATAACACCCATAACTTTCCAGAGATATATCTACCAAATCTAAAAATAGTTAAGGGGTGGCAGGGATACGACAAAGAAACATTACAAAAACTACCAAACTTTGAAAAATACAATATCAACATTCTTAACAATTCAACTATGTGGGCATCTATGGCATATAATATTGGTATAGAACATGCTGAGGGTGATTACATAATTTGCCAACACAATGATTTATTTTATCATATGGACTACATAGAAGAGATGATAGAGTATATGAAACTAACAAAATCAAAATATATTTCAGCTGATTTTAAAAAATTGTTTATATCTGGTTATGTTATGAATCGGAGAGAAATAGATTCTATATTTTATAATCTTACCAAAAAAATGGAGTTTGAACCAATGGATGGTGGTTATATAAAAACGCAAAAGTTTGGTGTTGCTGATTGTTATTTCTTTTTGTGTAAACGTGATTTCTTTGATGATTATTATGTTGATTGGGGATATGGTGATACTAATCATGGAGCTACAATAAAATGTTTAAAGAACGGAGATAGTTTTTATCATTTACCACCTTATTATGATAACCCAAACTTTGATACAACCTTTGACTATAGAACATATAAGTGGAACAATAAGGATTTTTGTACACACCTTAAAGGAGGTTTCTCTGAATTCAAAATGAGTAAATCAAAAATATACTCAGGAGATAACTCAGCTACATTTGATGAATTTTTTAACAAAATGATAAATGTTTAATTTAGTAGATAAAAATATAATAAATTCAATTCCAAAAAACTTATTTGTTTTTGCAAGAATAAGACAAAATGAAGTATTACCACAACCAAAATTAAATTCTTTTATAATAAATGAAATAGGAGAATTTATAAATAACAATATTTATACTAAAGTGGTTCTAATCATCAGAAGTGAAAGAGAACCATATAGAACAAGTGGGTATCCATCTTCTGATTTGGTTACTGAATTGGTAAATAAAATAAACAAAGAAACACACCTATTCTACCAAGAACCTTGGCCAGAGCCCGTTCCAAACTTCGAAGATGAAGATACAATGTTTGTACAATTGGGATTTGATGAAGGTAGTTTACTTCATAAATCAAAAGAAATTAAAGGTATTGATAATGAATATATATTCTTATCAAATGAACATATGTTTAAATTAAATAAAAAGAAAAATGGACTCATCTAAAAAAACAGACAAGCTTGTGGAAGAGATAGTGAGGTTGAAACTTCAACATCCACTATCAGAAGAGGATAAACTACGAATTCAAAAATTACAACAAAAACTAAATAAATAATGACTGAAGAAAAGATGATAGAGGAGATACTTTACGAATCACATTCAGTAGGAATGAGAAGTGAAGTTATGGAAAGAGCTCATATTATAATGGGTTCTGAAGATTTCAAAGATAGGCGAGTTGATGCTTATCAACAAGCATATCACGAATTAGTGGGAAGTAAATTATAATATCCCATATTTATAGGTATGGCAAGAGGTAAAAATAAACGTTCTTTATTTGGAAGAACAAGCACAAGCTCCAAAATACTTGGTAGAGGTAGACGTGGTGGGTTTCCTCCTGGCAGAACATCTCCATCAAAAACTACCACTAAAAACAAAAAACCTTTAACTAAAGGGCCTGGTAGAACTGGGTTGTTTGGTAGAACGAATAAAGATAGAAAAGACCCAACACCCTCACCAAAAGCACCTCAAACAAAAATAGGATATGCATCTCCAAATGATGGTTGGAGATACAAAGCAACCGATAAAGATTTTTCAGGCCCATACCATCAACAATCAAATGGAAAATACTATGAAGGTTCTAAGCCAAAAAGAAGAAGTATATTTTCAAGAAGAAAAAACAAAGAGGTTTATCAATTAGCAAAACCACAAACCTCAGACCCGAGCCCATTGGGAATACCTACACCACCTGTTGCAAAGTCTTGGGGACCTGGTTTAAAAAGAATTCCAGCTAGAGGTGGAGGAGTTGTTGTTACTACATCTCCATATAAAGAAATAGATAGATATATAAATCAATATCCAGCTGAAGAAAGTTCAGTAGCTCCAGCTAAAGATAGTATCAATCCACAATATACATCAGCTGGATTAAGAGGACATTTCAATACAGAATCACTTCCTCCATTAGCTGTATCTTACGCAGGTAATCCACCATCTATAGGACAAGTACAAACAGTGGGTGGTACATTTATGGAATTTATTTTAGAGTTTGGTGGAGAGTTTTTTACATCACCACAATATAAATCTAAACTACAAAGAGCCGCTTCTGAAAACAATCCTTACTTTAGAATAGATAGAGATGCTATACCTATCATATCATTTGATACAACCAATCCAGCATTTTCTACATATGGTGACCAATTTAAAGAAGAAGATGATTATGCTATGGTTGATGTAAATTATGGATTAAGTGATAAAACTAGATGGGTTCAACACATTGACTATATGACAAGAAAAACGAGTGTGAATCAAGGAGTAAAAACACCAGAACAAATTTATGGTAGTAAACCTTGGACAGTGAGAGATACAGTAACAGATATAGATGCTGTATTAGAATCTGCTGGTAAAGCACCAAAGGTTAGATTTAAAGGACAAGTTACAGGTCCGCCAGTAGAAGCTAAATCTACACCACCACCAAAAAAGAAAAAGAAAATTATATGTAACGAACTTTATCAGCAAGGATATCTACCTGAACATATTTGGGATGCTGATGAACGATGGGGTGATAGAACATTTATTACAGACCCTAAGTTGGTAATAGGATATCAAATGTGGGCTAGAAAGGTTGTGGAGTTTATGAGAAAAAAACCACAATATACTCCAGCGATTTACTTCTTATGTAAACCTTGGACAGAATGGATGGCTTATGATTTAGGAGTATTACCAAAAAATAATTTAAAAGGACAACTTACTCAGCTTGTAGGTAGATATTTCTCTTATGCCGTTTATGATTTATTCGGTGGGGATAAACTATACAAACGATATCACAAACTTACTTAATGAAAAAATTTAAAAGGTTATATACAAATGGGAGTTCAGTTACTCATGGCTGGCCTTTGTGTCATAGTAGATACTATGATTCATATGGTAAGTATTATGGTATAGAACCTTGGGAAGTAGTTGGGGGTGAAGAACAACTGGATAGTAGAATATCAATTAATTGGCCTTCTCGATTAGCTAAAATGATGGATGTAGAACTAATTGATGAAAGTAGAGGAGGAGGTTCTTCTATGAGAGCTATGAGAATGTGTATGGAGTATATAAATAATAATATGGATACTATCGATGATACATTATTTATTATAGAAACAACATCAGGATATAGAGATGAAATATACTCAAACAGATTAGATAGACTATTTAATGTAGTAACATCTAATTGTATAGACCCAAACGATTGTACAGATGATATAAACGATAGAGCTAAAATAAAAGAAGAATTAGAAAGTTACTTTAAATACTTTGTAAACGATAAACATCACTACAACAAAGAAGCAAACTATTTTATTGGATTCTTTTCACTACTAAAACAATTAGGATGTGAATTCTTTATTATCAATCAAGCTATAATAGGACATGCTGAAACATATTACAAACAAATATACGAAAGAATTGGTATCAATGATAGAGTAGTAAAATGGGATGGTGGTGATTGTATGGTACATTGGTATTGGAAAGAAAAGAAACTACATATTGGAAACGACTTAGAAAAACACAATGGTGATACAGATTACCATCCTGGCTATTTTGGGCATTTTGAGATAGCTAAAAAACTTTACAAATGGGTTGTGGAGTACTATAAACAAAAACTTATATAATGGAAAAATTTAATTGGTTACATTTATTATGGGCAGTTATACTAATATCAACTGCGCAAGTAGCAGTTTGGTTTCAACACAATTGGCAATTTATAAATCCAAAATACAAACCTGAATGGTGGGGGTGGTACATTGTAGCAATACCGATTACTTATTTATTTCTAAAAGGTACATACTTTGGAGTTACTGCTTTTGGTGGTGATTTATGGCCTAATAGATTCATAGGATTTATATTAGGAATTATATCTTATGCTTGGTTAACCGCATACTTTTTTAAACAACCAGTAACATCAAAAATATTTGTTCAATTAATTTTATGCTTTTTGATTGTTTTAGTACAAGTTCTTTGGAAAGAACCTAAGTAAGGTCATACTTATATGTATGAGGAAACCACATCTAACTTATAACCTTTATTGGAAAAAATATTTAAACTACGGAAAGCATTCTGTCATAGCAGAATATATGGATAAAAATGGATTGGATGTTTATAAAAATGTAGTTAGTATAATAGAGCAAGCAATACACAGTGGTTTAAATGGTGTAACACTAATTCAACTAAGTAGAGATAAAATATGTTATGTACACAAATCAGAATTCCAAACAGTATTGGATTATTCTATGAACTTCTTTTTAGTCAAAGAAGAATATTTAGAATGTGCACGGGTTAGAGATATAAAAGAAAGTTTGAAAATAAGAGGCATGTTTGATTTAAAAATGGAAAAAAAATTAAAATCATTAATATGAAAAAGTATAGCTTATTTATAGGTAGATGGCAACCTTGGCATTCGGGTCATAGGTGGTTAATAGACCAAAGATTAAAAGAAGGTAAAAATGTTTGTATTGGGGTTAGAGATGTAGAAACATCGGAAGAACAACCTTGGTCAGCTAAAGATATAAAAAATAATATTAAGCATGAACTGAGAGATTTAATAAAGGAAGGTAAAGTAAAGGTAATAATTATACCCGATATTGAATCAGTAAATTATGGTAGGGGTGTTGGATATGAGGTTATCGAACATGAACCACCAGAACAAATCAAACGAATATCTGCAACAGATATAAGATTAGGAATGCGAAGAGATGGCAAGTTATAGAGAAACATTATTAAAAACAATTATTTGGAGATTCATAGCTACTTCTATTACAATATTAACTGGTTGGTTAGTTAGTGGTAATTGGAAATTTGGGTTAGCTATTGGTGGTATAGATACAATTTTAAAAACCATAGGTTATTTTACATACGAAAGAGCTTGGATAAAATATTCTGACAATGAATCAAATCCTGATGAATTTTAAAGTGATTTTATAGAATTCATATATTTATTAACATACAAAGAGATTAGACATTTATGAAAGGTACACTATTTTCAGCTGATTTAGTTTCAGATTCACTCGGTACTTTGAAGTTACTTGAGGTGAATACTGATACTGCATTCGCATCTACTGCTTCATTAGATTATACTGATGTTAAGAATATTATAACTAACAATTCGATTGATACCATTGATGTTATTTACAAAAAGTTTCAACAAAACTTTGTAGAACATTTTTCACAATCAATGGATAGTTGGGAAGGATTTACTGGTACATTCAATAGACATGTTGAAAGTGAAGATACAATATATCCAACATCTGTAACAGATGCGGATAATAAATTTATACTTAGATTGGCTTATGATGAAAATGCTATATTTGATTCTACATACGCTAAGCATAAATTAAATATACATAAACTAATGATTGATGCAGATGATGGTAATATGGTGCCGGGTATATATCATTCATCATCGGCGTTTGGTTTAATTGATACATTAGAACAACCTTTCTTTAAACAAAATATGGATGATAGAATTCCTGATTTTGCTTATAAAATGACACTTGATGGATATAACAATAGTGCGTGGAGTAAATCAAGATTCTTTTCAGTAGGACCAACTGGTTCAGATGATATGTATGTAAGTTCATCAGTTGCTTTATTAAAAGATACTGTTGATATTGATTCGGGATTTTTAGAAACATACTATTGGGATTCTGGTTCATCTAATGATTATGCTGAATCTTACAGAAGTTATCAAATAATGTATTCAAGTGGTAGTTCTTTACATAATTGCTATGTTGGTGATTATAAATGTAGAGCTATATTTGATTGGCCTACAGAAGCTGAAGCACACGCCTTTAAAAGAACAGAACCAATATCACATTCTATATATGGTGATTGTTGGTACGATGAATTTCCTAAAAAACATTTTTACCAATTATCTACAAACCATCCATCAACATTTAGAGGTGGAAAGGGTGGAGTAATACAAGGAACACAAATAAGATTACAAGATGACTCGTATGCAGATGTAGCAACACTAACAACAGGATCTTGGATTGATTCATATTATGTATCAGGTTCTCAGATTGATGGAGAGGGTAACCCACAATGGGTTCATAGTGGTAATACTTTCCCAGTCGGTTCTTATCTAACATCATCATTAATACAATCTATTACAGTGAACGATGTAGCTACACAAGCTGCATTTCAGATAAAAACATCTGAGGGAGATGAAATAATTTGTGCTGATAAATCAATATTAGTTTATGATTCATCTTCAAATGAAATGTACTACAAAACTATTGATGTAATTGACCCAGATAAACATTGGATTCCAAAAACAGATGGTTCTCTTATCGATATAACAGAAAATAATGTTGTAATATTTGAAGATGTACCAAGCGGTAGTGAACTATTTTGGAAAATGTATGATATAGATGTGGAAGAAGTTGATAACTTTATAATAAGTGGTTCGGGTCAAGATTTAAATACAGTATCACTCGTAACCCATAACCCAAGATTCTTCTTTGGTGATTTCACTTGTTTTGCAGCTGGAACTGAAATATCACTATCTAATGGTGATACAAAAAATATAGAAGATATTGTTGAAGGTGATGAAGTATTAGGGTGGAATGGAGAAAAGATAGATATAGGTATTGTTACAGCAATAGACCATAGACATACAGTTGGTTCTCACGCTGAAGCTTGTAAGTCATTGGGAGATGAACCATCACTATATACAATCAACGATACTGAGATAGAGTTTACACCAGAACATCCATTCTTAACAAGAGATGGTTGGAAATCATTAGTACCAGACCCAAATCAAGAACCATATAAATCTGAACAAGAACCAAAAGTTTTAGAAGTTGGTGATTATATAAATGAAGATGGTAGATGGATAAAAGTAGAAGATATTAGAATAGTAAGGTCTAATCCAAATGAAAGAGTTTACAATATCACAGTTGATAAGTTACGCTCTTATATAGCAAACGGAATAATAGTACACAACAAATAAAATTATGGCTAAACCTACAATATATAAATCACAAGACACTAAAGTTTCTAAAACTCAAAGAGAGGTGTATAACGTTAGTGATGCTGAGAGAACTAAAATAAGAACGATTGTAGATGCGTTCAAAGTAAACTTTTTAGCAGCAAACTCATAAATGTGAGAAACATACTTATAATTGCAGTACCACGTTCAGGTAGTACAAACTTACTTAACTCAATCTCTTCAGCATATAAATTTCACCCAATCTTTGAACCCAAGCCTTGGCACCTACATAAGACTAATTTAGAGATGCCTTCTGATTTAGATAAAAGAGTTTACAATCTAAATAAAAAAGGAAGATGGGAAATTAAAGACAATCAAGTAGCTAAAGTAATATCACACCCACACAAAGAATTTCCAAATTTTTATAAAGAAATTATAAACAGCTATGATGAAACTATTTTACTAAGTAGGTATGATGTAAAACAACAAATAGAATCTTTAGCAGTTTTAAAAAACAACAAACCTGGTTCACGAAATCCAATTAGAAAATGGTCTGAAGATGAACTTATAGAAATATCACCAGACCATATGAAATATGTTGAGGATATTATTATAAGAGATAGAGAAACAATAGAAAAACTATCTAAGGAATTTAATTTACCAATAAACTACTATGAAGATGTTTATTCAGAGAAATGTTTACTAAACAAAAACATTAAATTAGATTTAGAATATTTTCAAAAAACTAAAAAATGTAGAACACCTTCTTTAGAAAGTAAATACTTATTATAAACAACTCTATATGAGTAAAGACGAGTTTTATCAAGTGAGAGTACATAGAGATGTATTTGAATCTCGAAAGATAGAAAGAGATTCTAACATTTCATTTAAAGTTATCGGTAATAACAACCCACTTCATTTAAGGGATAATTTATCTGATATAGAATTTTTGTGTAGGTCAATAAAATATAAATTGCCCGACTGGGATGGTATTCCTACTATGGATAAGTGTTTAGAAAGACTAAATACAATCTCATCTATGATGTTGTTTTTCCATAAAGATTTTAATAAAGCTATAGGTTGGAGTTGGTTTTCAAATGTATTTACTTACAATTGGATAGATACTATAAGCGAATTACCACAAAGTGATTCCGTTTATTTAGGAGGGATATATCTTCAAAAGAATTTAAATCCACCACCTAATGCTGGACTTCAAATATACTATCAATCATTTTCTTATGTACTTTCTAAAAATGAATGGTTGTATGGATACGCTAATAAATGGAATCGAGCATCTATAATAAATGCTCATAAATTAGGAGTAAGTAAATGTAAATTTATAAAAGAGTGAAAGGGTCATACAAACATATAGGAAATACAGATTGTTTAAATCTTATCAAATTAGTATCTAAACATACAGTAGCAGATTGGAATAAATATGATTTTAGACAAAAAAGATATACTGTACATACAGAGACAACAACACTAGCAATACTTTACGATAAAAATTATAGTAGGAATATGGGTATTGAATCAGAATGGTATCCAATATACAAAGAAGAAATATTGAGAATAGAAAAACAACTACAATCAATATATAAATCAAATGGAAAAATAATAAGATTTGTTGTAGTAAATCTACCAGCTGGAAAAGAAGTACCAAAGCATAGAGATGCAACATTAGCTGAAGATGAAGATGTAGCTAGTTTAAAAGTAGATAGTAGAATCCACCTACCAATTAAAACAAACAAAGATGTACATTTTGGTATAGGTGATGCAATAGTTCATATGAATGTTGGTGAGTTGTGGGAAATAAATAATCATTACCATCCTCATTGGGTTAAGAATGATGGAAGTACCGATAGGTTACATTGTATTTTAGATTATAGAGCTGATTTGGAATACACTCAATCATTAATTTAATTTAATTAAAATGGCAGAAAATATAAATAAAACACCGCCAAAAGGAAAAGTAAGGTTTTCAATAACTCTATCAGACGAACAAAAGATGGCAAAAACAAACATCTTATATCATCCCTACAACTTTGTAGTAGGTAAAGCGGGTAGTGGTAAAACACTATTAGCTGTACAGATTGGATTGGATATGTTTTTCCAAAGAAAAATTAATCAAATCATTATAACCAGACCAACAGTATCAAATGAAGATAATGGATACTTACCTGGTTCACTTGATGAAAAGATGGAGCCTTGGTTAGTACCAATTCGTTCTAATATGAGAAAAGTTTATAACAAACCGAACATATTACAAAAGATGGAATCGGATGAGAACATTGAATTAGTATCACTATCTCACTTTAGAGGTAGAACATTTGAAAATGCCTGTGTCATTGTAGATGAGTTTCAAAACTTAACCAAGCAACAACTCGGTATGGTACTAAGTAGATTAGGAAAAGGTTCTACAATGATTCTTACTGGTGACCCACAGCAGATTGATTTAAAGTTTCCAAATGATTCAGCTATACATGAAGTTCCTAAAGTTAAAGATTCAAAATATGTTTATGCAGTAACTTTGTTGGATAATCATAGGCATGAATCTTTAGATGAGATACTTCGTTTATTAAGTGAGTATGCATAAAAAAGATGTAAATAAAATATTAGAAATTTATAATAAAAAAGATTATTCTAAAAATTTTATAGATTATAATCTAAAATGGAAAAAGTGTAAAACCTTATCACTATCATCATTTTCTGAATTTGACTTTATTGAAACATTACTAAATGAAGAATTAAAAAGTATTGATGAAAACTATGAGGTATCTGAGTTTATAACATTACTAAAGTATCAAAAGGGAGATTTTTTCGATGAACACATCGATGCATCAAGCTATAGCTCAGGTAAAAGTAATACGATACTATCAGGTGGAATATTATTAAACAATGAATATAGTGGTGGGAACTTTATTATAAATTCAAAAACACTTAATGTTGATATAGGAGAACTATTTACATTTGGTAGAAACGAAAAGCATCAAGTTACAAAAGTTACCGATGGAATAAGATTATCATTACACTTCGCTGTAAATAGTACAAAAATTAATTTAATATGAAAATAAAGTTAATATGTTGTGTGGGATTAGACTATGATATAGAACTAATATCACACTTTTGTAAACACTACTCTAAGTATAATATTTATTCTTTTCATTTTATACTAAATAAACTAAAAGATTTTGAAATAAAAGATTATTTAGAACACTTTTCTAATTTACCAACAACACTACCTTTTATTGGAGCTAAACTAAATTTTGAAAAATGGGTTGGTGAATTTAATGCTATTGATAAAATAGATAAGTTTAATCATATAATAAAACATTCAAATGAATCGCATATTCTCTTATCTGATATCGATGAGTTTCAACAGCATACCAAATCAATAAAATCAAATTATGTATGGGGTAACTTATTGGATAGAGAATCATCGGATTCACCTTTTAAAAAAGTAACATCAGAAAATATAGAAGTTCAATTCCCAATTACAAGCAATAAGAGTAATTGGAAAAATACTATTAAACCTTGTGTTTTTCCTAAATCTGAATTATTAAAGACATCTCATTTTATAACAACCCCATATAAAAATGAACCTCTAATAGATGTACATCACTATAGATGGACTAATACTAGATTACAAAAATCAAAAGATAGATATCGTATTTATACTAAGTTAAATAAAGATGGAAAGCGTTGGCCAAATGGATATAAGTTAGCAACGAATGAAAGTAACAATATAGTTCTGTCAACAAAAGAAAAAGGTCTTATATGAATGAGATAACTACAATACTAACTGTAATGGATAGGATTGGATATTTAGAATCTCAATTAAAATCCATAGAAACTCAAACAATTAAATCTGATATAATTATACATTGGAATTCTGATGAAGAATATAAATTAGAATATCCTTCTATTATATATCGTAACCAAAGTAAAAGTGCACCTTTGTATAATAGATTTATAAGTTCGATAAATATCAATACTCCATATGTTTTTATTTGTGATGATGATATTTTGCCTGGTAAAAATTATTTAGAAAGGTGTATAGAGTTTAGTAGAAAAAAAAATAATAATCTTTGTATTGTATCATATGGAATGATTTTTAAAGAAGGTGAAACCAAATATAATGTTTATCAGCGTATAAATCATAAATCAAACATAACCAAACCAACACTTGTTAATATGGGTGGGCAGGGATATTTTTTACCAACAAAACTTTTAAAACATTTTAATACATCTATGATATATGAAGAATATGGAGAAGATATTCACTTAGGTTATATTTGTTGGTTAAATAAAATACCAACTTATGTTTTAGATAAAGATATAAATAACCCTTATACTTGGCAAGATTTAACAATGGGTAGAAGAGGTAGTGATAGTAAAGCACAATGGAAATACCCCACACATAAGCCGATTAGAAGTAAATTAATAAAAAAATATACAGAATTGGGATGGGATTTTAATCTTAAAGGTACGGATTTAATTTAAATCTAATATTTATAGTAGTAATAACCTAAACAAAGGGAGAATAATTATGGCATATGCAATTAAAAAATTAGATGGAACAACTGAGTTCACATTAACTGATGCAGAGTGGGTATCAATGCAATCTTCAATAAATGAAGATGGGCAATCTACCCTACCAAACGGAGATGATGTTTGGATTTATGTAATGACAGAAGATAACAAAGATACCCTACTAAATGAAGTAGCTGCTGAACATGGAGCAGATAATGTAGCATTTAGGGTTGGTGTATTAGATACAATATAAGATACTAATTATACTTATATTTAGGTTTCTTCTTTTTTCTTTTAAGTAAATCATCAAGTTCAATAGTAATACCGACTGATAAAGCACCATACATTCCAGCTGCTATATCACTACCATCTACATTACCATTATCAATCCAAATTTCTTTAAATGCGGATAATGCTAAAGTAGTTGCCATTGAATAAATAACAGCTTTCTTTTTATCTTGAGTTTCTTCGAATATTAAATCGTGAGCGATACTTGTTATAGCAACACCTCCGACATAGTGTAACAATTTATCTTCTTCCACAGTCATTCTTCCGATATTTAATTGAGAAAAAGATAATGTTGGAATTAGTAATAGTAATAGAATTAAGTTTTTCATAATTCTCCTTTTTTAACATAATGTTACACCTGTAACACTTTAATGTACAAAAATAAATATAAAAATAATTACGATTTCCCTTGGATATCTCGATTTTTTTTCGTATATTTACTATGTAAATAATTAAGATATGAAGTCAATATACCAAATAACTCACAAAGATACTTTAGTTAAGTATCTACTTAGTAGAGATAGAAAAATTAAATCATTACAAAAACAGATAGATGACCTTAAAAACAAACATCAAGGTTTTTTAGACCTTTTGTAAAAACATTAAAAATAAACCTTAAAATATGATAAAATTAAAATATAAAAATTACAGTAATATAAACAATTCAAACTACATGGAGTTAGATTACAAATTTATGAAGCTATTGAAGTTAGTAAAACAATGTCATAAATCCGCTTCTTGGGGTGATGATGTATTTGTTGAAAAACTAATTTCTTCAGTTGTTGATTTAGATTCAATACCTGATTGGTTAGAGTTTGAAGAAGATTTATTAAAAGAAGTTGCTAATAGTTAAAACCTTAAAATATGATAAATAAAATAAAATCCAAAATGTTAACCTACCTATTCAAAGATTGGGTAAAAAACGAATATGATTTAGAAACCTTAGAACT
>CEOU01029813.1_pt1 | contig 17991 bp, 5 predicted proteins | sample 530731 | NCBI WGS metagenome assembly CEOU01 (sample SAMEA2620894, study PRJEB7988) | marine metagenome | isolation source: saline water (ENVO:00002010), including
CACTGAGAATACAACTGTGACTAGTGGTGATTTTAGCAAGAGGCATTCTGTGGAAGCGTTGTCTGCTAATTTGACTGTAGGCGACAAGTACTCTACCTTCTTCGACACCCCAGACGGGACTAGGGCCATACCGGCCTTCTTGTGTCTCAAAGGCACACGTTCCACAGAGTTAGATTTGAGCAGCCATCGTGAGAGTCGGCTTGATAATCTCCCCCATTGGACCCAAATGGATTTCGTACGCAGGTTGACGATAGACTTGGGGTCAGTCGGTCAGGCAGAGTCCGTTACTGATGTGGAGTCTGCAGCAAGGGAGATTGTGCGTAGGGTGAACCAATCGGCTGCTTTGCAGGCTCGGACGCAGTCAGGCTCAGCCCATGACCCTGCTCCCTTCTGGGATGATACAGCCTTCGCTGGCGACCAAGGCACACACATGGGGTACCTAAGAGCGCATCTCGGGCGTTCTGTCACTGACGCTGATGGGCAGTCCGGTTACACTGTAGTCATTCATAGCACGGTGCCGGGTGCATCTGGGAGGAACTTCTGCACATGGCTGGACAACAGCAAGGGACAATCACCCTACCGCCCTCAGTTCCTAGTGGGACATGGTGGTCGTTTCCGTAGTTTCTGGTGCATGCCTACTGAAGGCGAGGACGAGAACATGCACCCTGCTCCTATGCCGATTACCAAGAACGGCAGGCCATTCGCACCCATTACCACTCTCGTGCAAATGCTACCATCCGATGACGAGGATGAGGAATTCATCAACAACCTAGCAGAGTCTGACCGAACTGACTCCAAAGTCAATACTGAGATGGCGACTGGGCGTTCTGCCAATACGGTCTATACCGAGTCATTCGAGTCAAAGGGTCATGCTACGCGTATAGTAGATGGCTTGAGAGTGGGTACTAGAGCCCGCTCCCGCATCAACTTCGGTGGCTTGGTAGCCAGTGGTGTGCCCGGTTGGGCCCCTGATGCTGGCATCATGGGCTATGGCCCTAAGGACAAGGGTGGTCGTTTCAATGAGGTGTATGGCTCGAATAGCAGCGCTTACTCTTCATACGTGACTGGTGACGAGCAAGCCGAGTCCAAGGTTGGGAACAGTGAACTGTATGGTTTCCGCTTCACTGACCACAGAGGGACGGACCACACCATACGTATCATATACAGGCAGAAAGGGCAGTCCTTCGCTAATGCCAATACCACTCTACCGCCCGGTTTGGAGAACGAGATTATCATTTCACTAGATGACCGTGACGTCAGTAGAGGTGGCTTCACCATTGGCAAGCACATGGCAGGAACCACGTATCCCACCGACCGTAATTGGACTCTTGGGGACATTGCTCATCCCACGTGGAAAGGCAATACTTGGAGTGGCATTCGAGCACCTGCCAGCGGTTACCCTGTGTCTTCTGCGAGTTTCAGTTCTAAGACATTGACCGTGGCTTTTGCTGGTACTGGCCCTTCTGGTAGCAATTTAGATTTCTTAGGCCACCTCGGATTCCCTGATGCAGGTCTCTTAATTTGGACAGACAGGGTTAGCCCAGATAGAGCCTCCAATGTGTTCAGGTACACTAGTAGAACACACGATGAGACGAGTGGGACTCACAAATTCTTCGGGATTGATGGCTCTCCCAATATGGCTACAGACCAAACTCGAGAGGCTGTCATCAGCCCGATGTTGAACTGGACTACACTGGTCACTGACGAACTCCTAGCAGCAGCAGTCGAGTATGCTATGACCATAGACCCCAATGATGGGAAGGCATTCGATTGCAGTGAGATGTACGCACCTGATGGGCGCACCTACAAGGAGTGGATGGGTGATGGTGCAATGACAGCCGTGCAGGTACATACCCTCAATGAGAAGAGCGACGTCACTCCTCTCTCGTCGCTATTCACCGTAGAACGAGCGCAAGACTGGGGGTTGTATGCGGGTAATGCTGAACTGGCTCTGGCTAAAGGAGGTTTGGGTCTTGCAAGTGAAACTGACCATATCAAGAATGGGGTTATGGCAGACTACGGATACATCCCTCGTACGGTGTTGAATATCACGACCAAGTATCGAGGTGCTAACGCTAACACTGCCACACCACTTCTCGTCAACAGCGCAGGCAATGCCGTAGATACCTCGACATGGCGGAAGCACTTACGAGGAGAGAAGTATCAGGCTTATCCCGGTGACCACATCACACCTGCGGTCAACAATCCAATCCTTTCTATGAAGGGTGCGAGTAGTAACAGTCTGACTCACAATAACTCAGGTAATAGCAGGTGGTTAGTGACTCCACATCATCCAGTTTTTGGCACTAGTAGCCTAGTCTCATTCTATGAGACTCTCAAGATACATACTCCTGATGGTGAATGGAACCACGTCCATCCTAGTTCGTTCGGTGGGGCGCTTGGCTTCACGTCTTTGGTCGCAAGCACAGATTATTCTGTTGGTCAAAATAATGATACGTTCATCTCTCTCTGGTCAGGCGAGCGAGGTCGTTTGTTCGCTGGTAACAGGCTGGCCGGTAACACTCATGGAGAGCCTCTGACGTACTTCAGAGGAGCGCACGACAGCAGTGACCACAGCGTGCCCCTCTACTTCGGTGGCGGTTTCAGCGGCGTGGTCATGGATGTCAATGACGGGACGCAGAATGACTACACTGAGTTCTACTCCCACCCCTACACAAGTGGTCCCACAGGGTGCTCTGGCCTGCAGAACGTAGGTGAGAACATGGGTTCCTTCGCTTTGTTAGACACCACGGCGATACTAGCCATGTTCCCCGGCACCCCTTATCTCAACCAGCATAGAGGGGAGACTTACCCTCCCTTCTCCAATGCCGAGGCTCTGCTAGCACCGGATTTGAAGATAGGCACCTCTGCTCAGACTATGGGGTACACTGATGCCACGGACATCTATGGGTCCAGTCTCACGAAGACAGTGGTGACACACCCAACACCAGTCGTTCTGAGATTCGCGCATCCCCATGCTAGATTCTCCTCTGCTACTAGCGGTTCACCTGATGAGGTGTCATACGTAATCTTCGGACCCGGTCAGTCAGTCCCCAAGCACTTCTACGGCTACGCTACTGCCACTCTAGGGGAGAGGGAGCCTGCTGCTGTAAATACAGTCTCGGAGAAGTTCACCCACGTTCATGGGAACGACAGCGTGGTGAAGTCCGGGACTGAGAATGGCAAACACCATCCTAATGAGTTGACGAAGGGGTACAAGAATGGTAGTAATGTCTACACCAACAGAGCAGGTAACTACCTCCCTTACCTCCCACCGACCATGGCGTACCAGAAGTCTGCCCCATATCCATACAGCATACTGAGGAACTGGGAGCCTGCTACGGGCTCTCCGAGCAAGTGGCTCAATGACGACTTCACCTACACTAGCGCCTACACCCTGAGCACTCACTGGAAATCCAACACAGCCTCATTAAAGATAGCCCATCCAATGAACCAAGACGGCACTAACGCCGCTTACCACTACAACTGGGGAATGGACAGTGGGTACACAGCAGGAGGGAACTGGTTCGATAATGCGGTGAGGAAGAACCCACCCCACCCTATCTACGGCACTCTCCTACCAAACTCCCGCTCTGTCACCGTTGGCTCCAACAGCGTGACACTAGGTCTCAACGCTAGCATGTTCCGAGTCGGGAGTCTGGCATTGTCCTCGTACGACCCAGACTTGACGGAGACTGATACAGCAAGGGATGTCTTCGTGATAGACGCTACCCGAGTGCAGAACTCCGAGGAACTGGGAGCCGTCATCTCTGCAGCAATCAACTCTTTCCCCGGTGCAGGCAACCTCAAGTCATTAGGTGGTACGTTCCTGCCATCCTTCCAAGACGCCATACGTCAAGACAGGTACTCATGGGTCAATGTGGGCGTGCTTCAAGGCTCGACTGATGCGGGTGACACCCAACTCTCAGTGACTACGACTCTGCCTAACAGCCTCCCAGACAAGGGATGGCTGAGGATAGGGGACGGTACTAACATTCACTACGCCAAGTACCAGAGTTACACCAATGCAGGTCAATTCACACTCGAGACGAATGCTCGTAATTTATCGCCTGTCGAGCAGCCTGATAGTGCGTCAGCGTCCAGTGCAACGCTGGATGGGGATACCGTGTATGTGTGGTCGAAGACGGGGAATCTCAGGTGGAGCAATGGAGCACCCGAGGCTATCCATGACGCCCCCTCTTCAGGGAACTATGGCGCTAAGAACAGCGTCTATGAGCATCTCGCTTCCACTCAGGTTCACTTCTCTGGCTATGTAGATGCAATTGACCGCACTCGTCCGGTCGGAGCAGTGGGATGGCATGGGGAGAGGTACTCATACTTGAACAGTTTGAAGGTAACCAAGACTGGAGGTGCTAGTTTCGGAGTCTCAGCGGGTCTCGGAGCATGGCACCCTTCACTCGGGTTCAATCCCTACGGGGCGAGCATGGGTTGCCACGCCATGAACGGTGCCACTTACACATCCGGTAGCGACAGCACCGTTGCTTCCTTCACGCAAGACAGCAACGGACTGATGTCAGGCTTGCACCCACGCCACTACGTAGTGGTGTCCTATGAAGGGGAACTGCCCATCATCGCCAAAGCAGACAGGGACGGGCTCATCCTCTGTGGTGACATGCTGGATAAGAAGTGGGCGCCTTCCGGCACTGGCACTGGTGGCACCGTGATAGCGTCGCATGACAAGCGGCACAACAATGACAGATACGTTGCCTACGCTAATGGTGGACCCCACGTTGATGCGCAGTTCGCTTACAATGTCACAGGTACAGCAGAATTCACTCCACCGGGTAGCGGTGACGGGGAATGGTCGGCGCATGCGGCTACCACTGCAGGCATGTATCCCATGGAGAGTTGCCTGTTCCCCACTGGAGACTTGTTCTACGACAAGATAGAGAATCCCGGTGTAGCACGATACCCCTCTGAAAGTGGACAGGAGTTCATCCGTCATAGCCAGATTGACAGTGACACGCTAGACACCCAAGCCAGTTCCTTGCAGACTCCCTACTCCTTCTGGTCAGGCAACAGCGCAGCGCGGAACTTCTTCATCAACCATGCCGTATGGAAGCGAATGGATGGAGGCAATCTTTGCATGCCGGGTCCCAACGCGAGGGGGCTCGGCGCTGTGCCATGGGTCTGGCGTAAGGTAGGCTCTTCCTATGTGAAGTTTGGGGAGAACATATACGGTAACACACGTTTCTCGTTCGAGACTACCAACTCTGCTATGTTCCCAACCATACAAGCGCAGGAGATTGCTCAGCCTCACTTGGCTGACAAATACCCTCTGGATGTGAGCAGTGCTCTGGCCATACCCAACGAAGAGGAGCAGTTCCTTGAAATCAGCGTGATTGACGATGCAGGGCAGACGCACACCATAGAAGGTGGCTCACCCTTCGGCACTGTAATCAGAGACTTCTCTAAGGTCGTAGACAGGGAGGTAGAGGGCCCCGCACTCGCTGGTAGTGGCAATCTCCCATCGTTATCCATCAACCTGCCTAACCCTGACACCATACCGGGGAACATAGTAGTGAGAAGCGGCTTCGATAAGATACAATCCTACCAGCACGAGAGCATAGGCACAGGGGGTGTGCATCGCCCTGACCTCCCTGAGAACGTGGTGAAAGAAAATTTCAATTCAGCCAATACAGAGCCCAAGAAGGAGCCGTTCTTTGAGAATGAGGGTTGGGAGAGGTTGGACACTGATGAGGGTGACACCGCCTTGGAGAGCAAGAGTGGCTCTCTAGCATCCGAGTCCTTCCTGCAGACGTCCTACGAGCCTCATGATAGGGCCCTGTACTTCCACCTGACCAAAATGGGTTGGGGATATACAGACAGAGAGCCTCTTGGCATCATCAATAACACGCTCACCCATGACCCTCTCACTCTAGTCTCCGTCAGTGGCACGACAGTCACAGTCGATAACATCCCCAAGTCTGAGATATGGAGAGCAGAGACACTGCCTGACGGCAGGTCATTCTTCACGGTCAATGGCCATCTGGTTTCCTTCACTAGCATAGTCGGATTAGAATTCCGAGGCTGCAAGTACACTCCCGGTTTCTCTGCCAGTAACGGTGATGTGCTGAAGCCATCGTTCTACGTACCATCTGGTAGCACTCGGCACTTTGCTGCAAGGCGTCTAAGAGACCATGCTGAGGTCAGTGGTGAAAGTCCCGACAAGAAGCCCATAGATTGGATGGGCGTTGGAACCAGTGCGAGCCCAGCATCTGCTATACGAAGTAACAGGTTGACCCCAATGCCCATGCCGAGGATGGGCCATCACTATATCACTCCTACTATGGCTGTCATGCCCGGTCACTTGTCTCACCCCCTCTATCAGAGAGTGTATGATTTGAACAGAGCATATCAATCTGCGACATCTAGCGTCGAAAAGAGCGTCGGTGCTACGTCCATAGTTGCAAGTGCCACTCCCGCTGCCGATAACAACGCGGTTGACTTAGTAGGCTTGGATGGTGTCGGACACGATGCTCTCATGTGGTTCTCCTCCATGTCTACTCCTCACCCCCCATCTGATGTCCATGGTGGTGGTTTCACTCTGATGTTCGAGACCAAGGTCAAGTATGATGGCTACGGGATACTGGCTTATGACAGTGAGAACAATGATGGCGACCACATCTTGAGGCTAGAATCTGGCACCAATTACAGTACGTCTTGGAACTTCCCTGACCCTCTAGAGAGTGGTGCGTATCAAATAGTAATTCAGCCCAACCTCTTCGCTCAGCAGTTGATGGGTTTCAACAGCAATTACGACTTCGATTCTAGCGGGACTTACAACGCTGTCAACAAGACATTCTCTGGGGACAAGTACCCGTCCTTGACAAGCCAGCAAGTCGTCACTGTCATTGGGTTGCAGTGGAATGCCACTACTGATAACTACGAGTTCGTCCTGTCAGAGCAACTCCCTGTCGACGTTCGCGGCTGTGAGGTATATCTCAATGAGGTGATGCTAGACATAGACCCATCACCTAACGAGCAATTTGCCAACACACCCCCTCTGTCGTTGTATAACCCCCTCGGTATAAACGAATCCACCTCACCTGCATGGACCCGGAAGAGCCTGCCCTATCACCCCAATATGTTCCGATTAGCCACTCCGGGCTACACACTCACTATCCCTTGGTGGGCTCCTGCATTGAAGACAGTCAACGGCAGTGGCTCTCTGACTGCCACATCGACTGAAGGGGCCTACGCTACGACGAACAAGTGGAGGAAACTGTCTCACTACTACCCTGAGGATTACTTCCACTATTGTCGTACAGGGTACGGAGCAGTAGGGGCACAGATGGTGATGCACGGTTACCCGACTCACTTCTTGGATTCCACTCTCCACTCCTACTCTTCATTGAATCCCACCTGCACTGTACGCTTCAAAGACCAATCAGCCACAGAACTACTAGTGGACAACAACGCTCTCTTCCCCGAGGTAGGTCTGAAGTCCTTCGACAAGAAACTGCAAGTCACTGCTGATGACGGTACTACTTACACAGCCAGTTACGATTACCGTGGCAAGGCCAGCGGCGGTCATAATGAGACAACTAACACATTCTACGGGGTCACGGCTGCGGCAGGCTTCTGGAATGCCATCAAAGTGGGCAGCAAGATAACTCTCACTGGGGACTATGGCACCTTAGCACCGGGTAAAATCTACACCGACAAGACTGCCAGCGTGGCAGCCTACCACATCGAAGACATCAAGGACGGCACTAGGGACACCCAAACAGGTCATCTTCCAGACGCCTATCTCTCCATGTGGCATTACAATCTAGGCAGGCCGATGACCTATTACTCAGACAGCCGCACTAACATGACTGATGCTGCCGTGGACAAGAAACCCTACAATCATCTGCCTGAGCATTACGAAACGGTTCATTATCACGACTTCTCTTACGTCATCAGCGATGGTCCTTTCGCATTCCGAGGTTTCGGCCCTGTGTACGACAGTGGTGGTAAAATCCTCAAACCGGAGAGCATGGGTGCGACTTACGTACCACAGGCGCATACCGCTAGTGACTTGACGAACAATCAGAAGTTCCACTACGGTGCATTCTGGCCGGGAGGCTCCAGATTCGGAGCACAAGCCAGTAGAATGGATGCATGGGGCACAGCAGGTGCGGGTTGGGGTAGGAACTGGGACTATCACAAAATATACCTCTCGAACAATTCCACGGTAGGCCTGAATGACCACCCCACTGACGTGTGCAGTACATCTGGGTCCAATGTCAACATCAAGAGGAACGCCTCTTTCGGTTATCGCTTCTCAGTGAGAGCCCCCTACAACAAACCACGTGCTGCGCTATGGGCAACTCAAGCACTATTAGATTCCACAGGGCAGCACTCTGGTTACATCACAGGCCCGTACGTGCAGAACGACACGGTCACTGGTGAAGTCTACAGCGCTAGTACCCTTGAGAACGGCGTGGCTATCAATTATGAGACTACAATGGCAGGATACTCCGGCGTGTTAGAGAGACTCACAAACGCATCTGCGCTAGTGGGCTCTGACTTGAAGGGCCAGCAGGTGCGGTACAGCCATGGAAGGCGTATGACTCGCCCATTCGGTTGTGCAGTACGCAACTTCGTGAACGACCCATACGTCCTGCGCAATCATCATGGAGACTATGTGGCAGGTGCAGGCTCACGGAGAGACCTAGTGACTAACAATAGGCGCGACTTGGCTCTAGCGATAGGGCATTACATGATTGACTGGTGGGGCAACACCACAGGAGAGGATGTACGAAGGGCACCTGTGAGAGGCTTTGGGATACGCCCTGCTTGGGACCCCGAAGACGCCTACTCATCTACCGACCGTACCAAGGGAGCACTAGTCATGGCGGCCCCGTCACAGCATGGTCACTCACGTGCGGAGTTAGACTTCTATGACCCCGGTACGACCAAGAGAGTAGGGGACAGAGGGGACGGTCGTGGTGTCCGATGGCCTACAGTCTTCAATGAGGACATGCTACAAGACATAGACACTGTCATGGATGCTTCCGGTTTGATGCTGTCGACACATAGCGCAGAACCCAGTGTCGGTTCAGGTTACATCAGACCACGTAACGATGACTTCCAAGGAGGAGAGGTGTTCCAAGGCATATCAAGAGTCCTAGACCTCCATGCTGATGATGGGCTCCTCAAGCCTCAAGCCATGCCCGGCTCGAATGTAGAGAAGGAGACTGAGAGCCTGCTGCCTGCTGGTGAAGACCTGCAGGAACCCATATCCAGACTCACCCCACGCATCGGTTTGGATAGTATCACCCTAAGCGAGGTGCAAAGAAAGCCTCCAGAGGATTACGTCATCGTATCTACAGAGGGTCATAGCCTGCACACAGATAGGATAGCGGGACGTAGGTACTTAGTAGCAGGCGGTGTCAGGACCAAGAACAGGGCCTTCTCTGACTACGACCTATCTGTCTTGAATTTCACATCAGACTCGGGGGAGCCGACGAATGTGCAGGCCATGAGATTGAACTACACCCACGGCATATGGCCTCTGGGTGGCAATTTGATACTCGATATCAGCAATTACGTAGAACCTGTATCTGATATGGGGTGGGGACTCGCATCTGGCAGGCACGCTGAGTACCTCTCCTCCAATCCTTACGAGACTACAGCGCACGAAGCACACTCCAAGAACACCAACACCAGTGACATGTCTGTGAAACTCCTAGTCAGGCCCGTCAGAGTATTGGACCATCGCCATCTGGAGATATTCAGAGAGAAGACCAATGCCCTTAGTAGCACAGCAGGTGGGCGTTATGGTGTCTTCCTCTATGACGCACCTTCGAGTCGCTCTACCCTTGGTACCTCTATACACGTCAGAAGCACAGTGGTAAGCCCGACCAACCCACCGTACCCACCTGTCTACAATCTTTGGGCTGATGATAAGACTGATAGTGATGGAGAACTAACAACAGCGCAGAAGACCTACCAAGTTCCTTATAGCGTCGGCCCAATCATACCCGGCTACGAAGCGTCAGGCTTCACTCCCTCCTTGAGGCAGTCAGTAGCACGTATCACGGTGTCAGACAACACTTTGCAGCACCTCAGAGGAGACGCATCTCGCTCAGGTGATTACACAGTACAACCACGTTACACTCAATCCCTCTATCCCGGCGATGATTTGAACAAAAGCGACCACTCTGGGGAGAGTTCACATACAGATAACAGGACGAATGACTGATGCCCTCCTTCCCAACTTTCGCTACTACGGCTCATGCAGGGTCTAAGCAAGATGCCATACACGGTAGTGTAGGCAGTCGTATCTCCAGTCCCAAGTTCGTAGACAATGCGGTTCACCATGCTGCCTACAAGGTGGTGACTGACGTAACCACGGGAAAAAGCCTAGGTCTCAGCAGGCCTACCACATCCGACTTCCAAGTCACTCTTGGTAAGGGGTATGATTACAGCGAGGAGGTCGGTGTATTGCACCTCACTCACTTGCAAGCGCCGGGTGTCAATGACAATATCCCTGTGTTCTACAACGATGGTAAGTTGACTACCAATAGTGTAGCGCCCTTGATGCTATTCTCAGGGGAAGACAGGATACTCCCCGATACCATCACAACTCGTGAGAAATCCACAGAGGTAGGACTCAAGGACACTGCTGGCAGGTCACTCACTCAGTTAGGGTTGAGAGACTCGGACTTGCCACTGCAGGCCGGGCAGATAGTGAACGTCGGTTTGAGGACTACTGACTTAGCCATGAGGCTATTCGATGATAAGAAGCACTCGTTGAACTCAGTCTCATTGTCCTTACCATACTCAGGCTCCAGAAGCGGCGTGGACAGCCAGCATCCCGGTTCCTCTCTCTTGCGCCACTCTACCTCTTTCGTCTCAAAGGACTTCCGCAGGGTCACCATACCCACCGCTCTTCGTTTCCTCGCTCGATACGACCATTACATGCTATTCTCTGATAGGTACGGCAACTTCACCTACGCACCGTCTGCCTTCTCTCAAAGCGACCGCTCGATAGAGGCGTTAGTGGCTAGCAATGTGACGGTAGACCCGATAGTCGACATTGCCAACAAGGTCACAGTGCAAGGCCCTAGCAATGCTCTGAACAACAACAACATCGCCCAAGTCGATGACGTAGAGATGCAGAAGAAGGACAATGTCATCAAAGCCATGTCACATCTTGACCCGACAGCCAACACACGTGCAGCAGCCCGTCGTAGCGCCAATCAGATGCTCAGATTGAACAGGAAAGCCCAGTCCAGCCTGAAGAGTGACGGCCATCTGAAGGCATGGGACATACAACCGGGAGATGTGGTGGACTACCATCACATCAACATGCCTTCTTCTACACGCACTGCGATACTAGAAGCAACTCACTCATACCCTGAAGGCACTAGTTCTTTCACCTTAATAAGTTATGACGTCGGTGTCGAAGACTTGCAAGCCAACATCGATGTCTCTCTTGAGGACGCTGCTGATGACTCAGCGCCTAGGCTGGACAACTCAGTCACACTCAAGGAATACAGCGCCATCGGTCTTTCCAGCATGCGAGTGAAAGCCCTCGTGAAGACTAGAGCGGTGATGGGTAGCAAGGTACGTTCCTTTAGCGACACGTCAGATATCACTCTAGCCAATGATGGTGTCGACAGTCACTCTGGCTTCCTAATAGGGCATCGTGGCTTCGATACAGGTAACGCCTCAAGCCGTGGTGCTATTGGGACGGGTTTGACTCCTCGTCTGACTGGCGGCTCCTTCAGCAGTACGACGTTGACCGTCTCATCCACCACAGGCTTCCCCACTACGGGTAATTTAGTCATCAATGATGGCATACACGCCACATATACCGGGAAAACTAACACAACCTTCACAGGAGTGAGCGTCCTCGCACCATCAAGTGCCACCATACCAGCCAACAATCTCACAGTGCGACTTTTGCGAGGAAGGTCTCATGAGATTGGAACTGTCAAGAGCAGTGCGAAGAAGGTGAAGTTGTAATGCCGTTGTTGAATTCAATCAAGCGTAGGATGGTAGAACATCTAGCCACTCTCGTCAATGAACTACACATAGGGAGCGATGGTACCATCGCCACAGCGGAAGACGGAGGGGCTCGTTCACTAGCCACCATCACTCCTACGGTGCGCATCATAGATGATAATAGCATACTGGTAGAGGGCTCCTTCGACTCCTCCTACACTTTTGCTGCTGATGTGCAAGAAGTGTACCTCCAGTACAAAGACTCCACCACTGGTGAGTTCATACCTGTTTTCAGGACAGCCATACCTGCATTCAAGAAAGGCACTAATAATGAAGTAGAGTTCGCATTCATCTTGGAGGTCGAATGATGGCGAGGCGTTCCTACATATCACAACGCCCCGCTAGACTAGCGGCTGCTCGTGTCAAGAGGCTGGCCAACAAGAACCTCAAAAGGAAGAAGCAGAAGCAGTACAGTCGGCACGCTAAGATAGGGGTACGAAGGCCCAGTATGCGTAGACAGATAGGGCTGACTAGGGTAACAAGGAATAGATAACATGGTAGACGCATTGAGTGGACATACTGCTGCTGGTCACACCCTAGGCAATGACGGGTTGAGAGACGGAGACTCTCTCTCTTCACCCACACTGACTAACATGCTTCAGGGACTGAAAGGGAACGGCATACTCCGCATGCAAGACACAGTCATGTCCGCGGCTTCTAGGAATGATGTCGCTAACAATCCCGGCTATGTTGCCAAAGCCTCCGCGAATACCCTCACTATCACAGGTGGTTATGTCACTTTGGAAGGGCAACTCTATGAATTTGGAGGAGGGCCGGGTGGGACTTCCACTGTCACCATTGGAACCCATGGTTCCGGCACGGCCTTAGCAGCGTCAGGTGAGCAGTCTATGTACGTGGTCTACGTGGCATCACAGGGTGGCTCTGGCAGGGTCTATGCTGATGGAGGCACCCCCGTCAAGACTAGCACAGGGCTCTACCCTTCATTGCCCAGCCAGTACCTCAGTAATTATGACACTGGAACCACTAGGAAGAACCAGAATGTCGTCGTCCTAGCCACCGTACGCTGTGAATACAACAGCGGTGGTGGTTCTCACAAGGTCAATGTCATAGAGATTAACGACAAGAGGACGTATCTGAGGAGCAACCCACTCTACATGTTCCCTATCACTAGCGGTGCTCTGGGAGCAGACAGTGGTAGCACGAGCAGTCAAGTAGTGCGTGTTGGCAATACAGGTGTCCAGACAGCAGCCGAACTCAGGGCCTTGTTTGCTGCACCCGAGAGTGGTGACGTGGGGACCAATGCCAATACCAGTTCAACTCTCATCGATGCAGGTGTTCTATGGATGTCTACTAGCAAGAGCGGTTCCAGCCTCGGCTTCGGTCCGGGCGATGGTGAAGACAGAGGTGGTAGGACCATGAAGGATGAGTTGTTCTTCGCTGGTCAGGAGAATAGCGAGTTGAACCTAGTCAGCAAAAGGCTGTTCAGCAAGGGGGTGTCTGCACCTAGCAGTGCTTTGAATGATGCTTCATACACCATCACTTCATACGGAGACCAGTCATTCATATTTAATGTCAATGCTGGTCAGGCAGTAACCCTCTCACCTGAGAAGAGTGGTAGTAACTACCTCTTCCCAGAGGGTCACACCATTGAGGTGTTCGTGACGAACACTGGTAACGGGAAGGTCATATTCGACCCCACTGGTCTGAATAACTCAGTGATAGGCACAAGCCCGTCTGGGACGAGAAGAAAGTTCGTGTATGATGGCAGTGCTTGGCTCGCTTTACCCTATTCTACAGGTGGAGTGACTAGTTTCTTAGCCTTAGATGACGTGGACCCCAGTTCTTTCAGTGGACAGGCAGGTAAAGGGGTTAGAGTTAATTCCGGTGCAGATGGTCTGGAGTTCTACACTCCACTTGCAGCCCTTGCTGGGATTGACGACCAGACCTCATCCAATGATGACCAGTTGACCATCAAGGACACAGAGATAGTCATCAATGATGATTCTGACGCTAATGTGGATTTCAGGGCTGAGTCGGATAACCAGACTCACATGCTCTTCGTGGATTCTGACACCGACCGTTTAGGTGTGCAACAATCCACACCGGAGACCACGATGCAGATGAAGTCGGTGGCTTACGAATACAATTCTACTACCGCTTCCTCATTCAGCACATCCTCTGCTACTACCCTAGACCTCTATGACCTCTTGAAGTTCCGTGCTGCTGAAGTCACCGTGGAGATAGCCAATGTGACTGACAAGAAGTACGAGGTCGCTAAGATATTGATAACGACTCCCTTCACGGTGGCTACTTTCACTGGCAACACACAAAGCAGTAACGCCTTGGCTAGTGTCACTCCCATGGATGACTTGACCCAAGGCATGTCAATCACAGGCACCGGGATTCCCAACAATACGACCATCACGAATGTGGGTAGTGGGACACTCACAATAAGCAACGCAGCGACCACTACTGCCACTGGAGTTGCTTTGACAGCGAAGAGCGTCCCAGTCAATGCGACAGAGATACCTCTCAGCGTGTACAGTGTCACCCAGTCAGACTCGACCACTGGCAACACAGGGACGGCACAAGCAAACTACGCTTGCAAAGTGAATAGCAACAAGGCACGTTTAGAATTGACAGCGACGTCAGATTCCAATGGGGACAAGGTACATATCAAGGCTTACTGGAGAGCCATAGCGATATGAGGTGATTAGATGGGTACATTGAGCGATTTCAAAGTAGCAGAAGGACTGATTGTCGGTGGTAGTGACATTCACCTGAATGGTTCTGTGAATGCTACTATCTCCGTGGACACCGTAGTTGGCACAGATGCTGACGGGAAGAGTCTCACGATAAGCGCCGGTGCAGGCAATGGCACAGGTGTTGGGGGCATACTCGACTTCAAGACAGCGCCCGGAGGGACTAGCGGCTCTGGCGCAGGGACACCAGCGTCCAGAATGAGCATCGCTGCTGATGGCACAGTGACGATAGGAAATCTCGATGTCTCTGCTGGTACCCTCACCCTAGCCAACGACCAAATCAGCGGTGACAAGATATCAGGTGGAACTATCGGTACAATTACCATCACAGCCCTCGCTGGTGACTTGAGCCTCGGGGACAACAGTATCACCAACGTAGGCGATATCAATGCAGATAGCCTCAGTGTTGATGCGGCAGGCAACGGTCTGAAACTGGATTTCAGTGGAGCCGACACTGCCAAGTCCATCATACTGATGGGGGACGACCTCGCTAGTGCTCTGGACATCACAGAGGGTTCCAACTCCTATGTCAAATTCACAACGACTAATAGTAGCGAGCAGATTGTCTTTGGTAAGAACAGCACCTTCTCAGGCACCACTATAGCCAACCTAGGCACAGTCTCTGCTGCCACATCAATAACATCCAGCGCGTTCTCAGGGCCGTTAGACGGCGTAGTCGGTGGGAACACACCCGCTGCAGGCTCGTTCACCACCATCAGTGCCTCTAGCACTGGTCTTATTAGCGGCACAGGGCGGGTTGGTGGCTCTGCTATAGAGACAAACACCCGACTTCAAGTCAATGGCCCTGCGTTGAGCGGGTCAGATGCTGCTACTGCGTACAATTACGTCGAGGCCCGCCTTCATACTGACATAGGCAACGATGATGTCGCAGGTACGACTTACAACGGAATGGGTAATGCATTACTCCTCGACCAAGCAGAGAACATCCATGTAGGGCAAGGTGTAGTATTCACACAGGGCCGCAGTAGTAGTGGTAATTCCTTTGCCATAGGCAGGGTAGGGAATCGTGGTGGCTCAGCCAGTTCCAACCATCTCACTGTCGGGTACTATGCTAGCCCCTTCGACAGCGTGGTGAATAGTGCCAACAATCCCTTGGAGGAAGCAAACGCTCTCCTGAAACTCGAGAGTGCTGGTAACCTCACTCTCAAGAAGGCTGGGGCTGCACTAGGATTCACCAGTAATGGTCAGACCACATCACTCAAGGGGCACGACTCTGCTTCTGGTAGTGTTACCTACCAGTTGCCCGCAGCCGCTCCCGGTTCTTCCGGGTACATTTTGTCATCGACCACTGGTGGTGTAATGTCTTGGGTAGCGCAAAGCAGTGGTACGATAACAGCACTGAACAATGCCACTGAGAATGAGTTAGTCACAGTAGGCAGCACTACTACCGAGTTGGATGCAGAGGCTAACTTGTCTTTCACTGGTAATACCCTGACTATCAATGATGGTGCCAACAACGCTAGCAGTTCTTCTCTGAAGTTCGTGAAGAACAGGAACAACGACGGTAGTGCTGGGCAAGATGGTGATGACATCGGTGCTATCAGTTTCCACAGTTACAATGATGCAGGTACTCCAGAGGATATCGAGTACGCACGAATCGATGCAGAGATATCGGATGCGTCAGATGGGGCGGAAGGTGGAAAGTTGTCCTTGCAAGTCGCCTCCCATGACGGGGAAATGCAGTCGGGAATAGTCCTGACAGATGGCGATGCCGAGGACGAGATAGACATCACCATTGGTTCAGGTGCGAACTCTGTTACTACCATAGCAGGAGACCTAGTGGTTAATGGCGGGACCACCACCATATCTACTACTCAAATAACAGTGGAAGACGACCTGATTACCATCTCGAAAGGCAACGACACTCTGACAAACGCAGATGGTAGTGGGATGGAAATTGAGTGTACGGACGGAAGCACCGATAACATCCACTGGAAGTACGTACATGGTAGGACAGCACTTCAATCAAACGTAGACATAGATTTGGCTACAACCAGCGAGTCCTACAAAATTGCAGGTACTGATGTCCTTACCAACAACCAAGTCCTAGGAAAGACCCTACCCGGCACCGTGGTGGGTACCACAGAGGAGCAGACTCTATCGAATAAGACGCTAGTGGAGCCTTACATCTCTAATGGGACTGCTGGGCAAACATGGGCTGCACGAATGGATACTAGGGAGACTACCATAACGAACAGTGGTAGCGTCACTACCATCTTTACCTACGATGGTGATGCTGTCAGGACTGCGAAGTTACTGATACAAGTAACCAATGATGAGACGGAGACGGAGGCCCATGCTGTGGAGATGCTAGTCACTTATCAGGGCGCTGACGGACCTGAAGGTGACGCTGATGCCAAAGTATTCGCTGTTGAGTACGCGTCTGTGTTCACTGGGGCAGCCGCTCTCGGTACCTTTGATGTCGCTGACTCTGCGGGGAGCGGTGACAACGTAGTTGATGTCAATTTTACCCCCGCGACTACTGATACATACAAGATTAAGGTATTCGCCACTCTCTTGGAGGAGTATTGATACTATGGTGGACAGTGAAGTCATGGTGGTAATCTATGGGTACGCAAAGTGATTTCAGGGTAAAGAAGAACCTGATTGTCGGTGACGGCACAATCTCTTCAGAGTCTGGGAATCTTGTACTGCGTAGGGATTTCGATGACACTACCTACAATCAAATCACCTTAGGTGATGACACGTACAAGATTACCTTGGACAACAGCGACCGCTTCTACATAGATGGAGGTGGTCAAGTCGGGATAGGCACAACTTCTCCAGTAAGCAAGGCTCACATTGAGAAAACCGCCTATGACTTTGACTCATCGCCCGCAGATGGTGACTTTCATCTCATGCTCAAAGCCACAGAAAGTAGCACCGCCGGAGATGCAGTCTCGATAGGATTCTCACAGTCAAGCGACCTTACCACAGTCGGTGCGAAAATAAGCCACTTGATTGAAAACTCATTCTCAAGAGGCGCACTTGTATTCTCTACTAACAACACTGCTTCTGCCGGAGATACAACCGAAGAGAGAATGAGAATCACAGGGGCAGGTAATGTCGGAATAGGCATTACGAGTCCCGGCACTAAAGTTCACATCTCAGATGACGCAGAAGTGTCATTGAGTGTGGATTCATCTCATGCAACAGGTGCTCAGATTAGCCTTGATTCGACAGGAACGGGTGGAGATGAATGGAGAATAGTATCCGGTGCTGACAA